>Ga0099364_10001973_pt1 | contig 33092 bp, 21 predicted proteins | sample TergutTh196P3_FD_73070 | JGI IMG/M metagenome (GOLD analysis project Ga0099364, IMG submission 73070) | Microcerotermes parvus P3 segment gut microbial communities from Pointe-Noire, Republic of the Congo - Th196 P3 | ecosystem: Host-associated > Arthropoda: Insects > Digestive system > Gut ... | reverse complement strand
TGGCAATAATAGACAGCCCACTCAGGTCAAGCCTCTCTCCTGCAATATAACTTGTCTTTGTCGGATAAGCACCGATACTGACGCCGTCCAATACCGGGTCGGCAACCGCTACATCCACCATTATGCTGAACGAAGCAGTAACGGTTATGCCGTCCTCCGTGTAGCTTACTGTCACGGTCTGTGTGCCGGGCGTATCCAATATGGTTCCCGCCTCTACATCTGTGCTAAAGCCTGTGACCGGACTTGTGCTTCCGTCGCTGTAATGGGCAGTGACGACCATGCCCGCCAAGGAAAGGGCGTCGCCAAGCGTGTATTCGGTTTGTTGGGGATAGGTGGAAATGCTGATACTATCCAGTATGACGGCGACCGGCGCCGGCTCGACATGGACAAGGAACGCGGCTGTGCCGGTGACGACCCCCTCGGTATAACGCAGCGTGACTGTCACATCGCCAAGTGAATCAAGAATTGTACCCTCAGCCGGCTCTGCAGTGTAACCTGTGACGGTGGCTTCACTGCCGTCGCTATAATGGGCAGTGACGACCATGCCCGCCAGGGAAAGCGCTTCGCCTTGTATATATTCGATAACCGCCGGCGGCGTGGTCACAGCGATCTCTGTCAGTTCGACGACCACGGAGGTGGTTCTCTGATTATGGAAGAGGAAGGTGCCGGTATTCAGGTCGTCGGTCTTATTGATGATCAAGTCCAAATCCTCCCAGCCGAGGACGCTGTCCGGCGAGACCATATCATTTTCGTAGCAGGCCAGCCATCCAATCCCGGGTGTTTCCCGCAGGTCCAGCCCTGTCAGGCGATTGTTATAACACCAGACAGCCTCCAGCGCGTCCAGGCCCGACAGATTCAGGTCCGTAAGCAGATTATTGTCACAGAACAAGTTTTCGAGGCTACTTAAGCCTGATAAATCAAGCGTCCCGATTTGATTTGAACCACAGCCCAATGTCGCAAGATTCTCAAGTCCCGCCACGTGAATCTCCGTCAACAGGTTTCTGTTGCAGGTCACCGAAAGCAGCGTAGGCAACATCGTCAAATCCAGAGAAGTCAGCTGGTTGAGATTACAGTTCAAATCTTCCAGGTTTACCAGGGGGCTCAAGTTCAGCGCGGTCAGAACATTGTCTTTGCAATCCAGTGCGACCAGCCCGGGGAAGTACGCGATCCCGGTCAAATCGGCGATGCCTCTGCCGGATACATCCAATACCTCTATCCCGGCAAGGAAGGCGATATCTCCGGCGGAGACAGCGCTTGCGCCTGTTCTGTCACCATCGTCCGCGTCATTCACGATCTCCAGTACCGCTTCGCGGAAGTTGGCGTCGGGGAAAGCTTCGGCATAGGTTAGGCTTACTTGGGGAAGAACAACCGTCACCATTGCGATATCGCTCACATCATGGCTGGTCCCTCCCGTTGCTACACAGTAGAAGTAATAGGGACTGCCGCCGGCTGTCAAGTCAGCGGGAATCGCAAAGACCGACGCCTGCGCACCTTCAATGGGCGTACCGCCGCTGTTCGACGGATTATCGTTGCGATACCACTGATAGCTTATCTGCGCATTGCCGATGGGAATCGTTTCGATATACAAGCTTTCGAGGATTTCGCCCTCTGTTACGATTGTTTCCGGCGCAGGCTGGATGGTGATAATGACGCCCGGCTCCACTGAGGGGTCGAGCTGGTTGTAGTAGCGGAAGTTGCCGCTTTCCAGATTGCCGGGGCTGTTGATGCTCTGCAGATAGCTGTGTAAGTTCCAACCAATGACGTCATCCGGGGAAGTCATGTAGTTGTTGTAGCAATAGAGTCTCGTAAGGCCTGCAGTAGCAGAATGGGATACATCCAAGCCAGTCAGTTGGTTGTTATAGCAGAACAGCCAATCCAGTTCGGGGTTCATCGTGACGTCCAGCGCAGTCAGGCGATTACCCTGGCAGTATAGCTGCACAAGCGCGGGAAGCACCGTCACATCCAGGGAGGCGAGTTGATTATCGCTGCACCAGAGGAAAGCCAGTGCCGGCGTAGCGGATACATCCAAATCCTCCAGCTTATTGCCGCCGCAGGACAGGAGCTGCAAAGCGGGGCTTCCCGACAGGTCGATCTTCGTCAAGAGATTATTGGCGCAATACAGCTCGAACAGCATCGCGTTATGGGATAAATCCAGTTCAGTCAGGAGGTTGTCGCCGCAGTAGACGACCTGAAGTTCCGGGTTGTTTGACAAATCCAGGCTTGTCAGCAGGTTGCCGCCGCAATGCAGCCTGACGAGCTTCGTGTTTTGAGAAAGATCCAGTTCTGTCAGTTCTCCCCAGCACTCCAGTTGGATCAGTTCGGTATTTTGCGACACATCCAGTTCCGTCAGTAAGCCTTCGCCGCCGTCAAAGCGTCCGCAGATCAGGACGGTCAGGGCGGTATTCTGCGACACATCCAACTCCGTCAGCGGGTTGTTCCAGCATTCGAGATACGTCAGGGCGGTGTTGTTGGTCACATTGAGCGCAGCAATGTCATTCTCCTGACAGTTAAGATAGGTCAGCGCCGTATTGCCTGTCACATCCAGCTTGGTCAGCGCATTGTCTGTACAGTTCAGCCTGACCAGCGCCGGGTTGTTTGACAGGTCGAGTTCCGCCAGCTGATTGCTAAAGCAATTCAATACCGCCAGGGCAGGTGCGGCGGACAGGTCAAGCGCCGTCAACGCGTTTTCTTGGCAGGACAGATTCACCAGATTCGTATTCTGCGTTACATCCAGGCTGGTCAGCAAGTTGTTCCTGCAATTCAGCGTTTCCAAAGAAGTAAAGTAGGCTATCCCGGTCAGGTCGGCGATCGTTCGATAGCTTACATTCAGTTCCGTTAAGGCTGCCATCCACGCGCGGTCGGCTTCGCTGAGAAGGCTTTCGCCGGTTCTGTCGCCGCCGTCCGCATTCAGCAATTCCAGCACCGCCGCGCGGAAATTATCATCCGGGAAAGCTTCTTCGAAGGTGATTCCTTCTTTCGGCGGCAGTACCGTGACCGTTGCGACAAGGCTGAATTCATTGGTGAATATGACGGAAGCTTCGCAGTAGAAGTAATAGGGGCTATCCTCCGCTGTCAGGTCCGTGGGAATCGCAAACGTGGGGGAAGTGGCGCCGACAATGGGCGTGCCGCCTGTATTAAGTGCGATCGGATGACTGTACCACTGGTAATAAACGATGGCGTCGCCGAGGGGTATAGCTTCGATGAACAGGCTTTCCTGAATCGCCCCTTCCGTAACAATGGTGTTCTCCGCAGGATGTGTGAGAATCTTCACACCGGGGTCTGAGGTAATGATGACGACTTCGACTTCCACTACCCTGCTCGTTACACTGGCTGCGCCTTCCGCGGTGACTACACAGTAGAAGTACAATGCTGCGGGTTCCTGCGCCACCAGCGGCGTCAGGAGTAAATCGGCGTCCGTACCCACCAGCGTATCGACAGCCGGATCCGGTAGCGCGCCAAGGAGTTGATACCAGAAGTAGTGCAGCTCTATGTCGGCGGTTACTTCAGCGGCAATGTGCAGGCTATATTCTCCGTTGGGTTTACCATCCGTGAACCGTACTTCCATTTCCTCAGGCTGAGAGAGAATCGTGATGATCGGATCGACAATACCAGACTTCTGGTTATAGAAGCGGAAATCTCCGCTATCCGGGTTATCGGGGCTGTTGATCTTAAGCCCCAGCGCCTGCCAACCGGCGACGTCATCCAGGGAAGTCATGTAGTTGTCGTAGCAATAAAGCATATTAAGGTATGGTTTATTTGTTACATCCAACTCGGTCAGCAGGTTGTTCGAACAATCTAGGAACTCGAGTTCCGTATTTTGCCTCACATCCAGCTCTGTCAATAGGTTGCCGTTGCAATAGAGGTGCATAAGGCCTGTGTTTTGTCTAACATCCAGCTCTGTCAGGAGGTTATTCTCGCAATACAGATCCTCGAGGGCCGAGTTCAGCGTGACGTCCAGCCCGGTCAGCATATTGCCGGCGCAATATAAATACTGTAGGTCTGGGTTTTGCGTTACATCCAGTTCTGTCAGGAGGTTATTCTCGCAATACAGATCCTCGAGTGCCGGGTTCAGCGTGACGTCCAGCCCGGTCAGCATATTGCCGGAGCAATATAAAAACTGCAGGTCTGAGTTTTGGCTTACATCCAGTTCTGTCAGGAGGTTATTGTCGCAATAGAGGCGCATCAGGTCTGTGTTTTGTCTAACATCCAGCTCTGTCAGGAGATTATCTCCTGCGTCAAGAACCAATAATGCGGTGTTTTGGCGCACATCCAGTTCTGCCAGCAGGTTGCTCCAACAATCTAGGTACACGAGCGCCGTGTTTTGCGTTACATCCAGTTCTGCCAATTGGTTGTTCCAACAATATATGTACTCGAGCGCCGTGTTTTGCGTTACATCCAGTTCTGTCAGGAAGTTGCCGGAGCAATTCAAGTCCCAAAGCCCGGTAAAATAAGCCAGGCCGGTCATATCTGCGATGCTTCTGTCAGACACGTCCAATACTTCCAGTCCTGCCATCCACGCGCGGTCGGTCTCGCTGAGAAGGCTTTCGCCGGTTCTGTCGCCACCGTCCGCATTCAGCAATTCCAGCACTGCCGCGCGGAAATTGTCGTCCGGGAAAGCCTCCGCATAAGTGAGTTCGCCCTTCTGTGGCAGTACCGTGACCATCGCAACATCGCTGAATTCGCTGGTGAACACGACGGATGCCTCGCAATAGAAGTAATAGGGGCTGCCGTCCGCCGTTAGATCCGCCGGAATCGCAAAATCCGGGGAAGTCGCGCCATAAATTGGCGTACCGCCTTTGTTGGAGGCGACAGTATTGCTGTACCATTGAAAGTACACTGTATCCGTACCAATGGGGATCGCGTCGATGCACAAACTGCCTCCGATTTCCCCTTCGGTAACAACAGTGTTTTCGGCGGGGTGGGCAAGGATCTGTACGCCCGGATCGGTGATGGCATGGGCAACAAATACTTCCGCGACTCTGCTGGTTACGTCGATCGCGTTTTCCGCGCCAACCACACAGTAATAGTAGTAGAAGCCAATCGCAAGGCCTTCCGGCAGCAGCGGCGATATGGCCAGGCTTGTTTCATTGCCGACAGGCCTGTCTTTCGCCGGATCCGGGTCTTCGCCAAGACGCTGATACCAGGTATAGGTTAATTCTGTCTCAGGCTTCACTTCCGCGGCGATGCTCAAGGTATCGCTCCCGATGAGTATGCCATCCTGGAAATTCACTGTCAGGTCCTCAGGCTGAGACAGAATCGTGATGATCGGTTCGACAATACTCGACTTCTGGTTATAGAAGCGGAAATCTCCGCTATCCAGGTTATCAGGGCTGTTGATCTTAAGCCCCAGCGCCTGCCAACCGGCGACGTCATCCAGGGAAGTCATGTAGTTGTCGTAGCAATAAAGCTCCCAAAAGGATGGATTATTTGTCACATCCAACTCGGTTAGCAGGTTGTTCGAACAATCTAGGTACTCGAGCTCCGTATTTTGCGTCACATCTAGTTCGGTCAGGAGGTTGTTCGAACAATACAGTTTCCAAAGGAAAGGATTTTGCGTTACATCCAGCTCTGTCAGGAGGTTATCCAAACAGTATAGAATCCAAAGGAAAGGATTTTGCGTTACATTCAACCCGGTCAGCATATTGCCGGAGCAACATAAATACTGCAGGTATGGGTTTTGGCTTACATCCAGCTCTGTCAGGAGGTTATCGTCGCAAAACAGATCCTCGAGGGCCGGGTTCAGCGTGAAGTCCAGCCCGGTCAGCATATTACCGGAGCAATGTAAATACTTCAGGTCTGGGTTTTGGCTTACATCCAGCTCTGTTAGGAGGTTATCGTCTACGTCAAGGCTCCGTAGTGCGGTGTTTTGGCTTACATCCAGTTCTGTCAGCAGGTTGTTCGAACAAACTAGGTTCTCGAGCTCCGTGTTTTGGTTTACATCCAGCTCTGCCAGCAGGTTGTTCGAACAATTTAGGTTCTCGAGCTCCGTGTTTTGGCTTACATCCAGTTCTGCCAGCAGGTTGTTCCGACAATCTAGGTTCTCGAGCTCCGTGTTTTGGCTTACATCCAGTTCTGCCAAGAGGTTATAGTCGCAATACAGATTGACCAGCATCGCATTATTGGATAAATCCAGCTCTGTCAGGAGATTATCTCCTACGTCAAGGATCCGCAATGCGGTGTTTTGGCTTACATCCAGTTCTACCAGCAGGTTGTTCCAACAATTTAGGTACTCGAGCTCCGTGTTTTGCGTTACATCCAATTCCGTCAATTGGTTGTCGGAGCAATGCAAGTACGATAGCCCGGTAAAATAGGCCAGGCCGGTCATATCCGCGATGCTTCTGTTGAAAATTTCCAATTCTTCCAGCCCTGCCATCCACGCGCGGTCGGCTTCGCTGAGATGGCTTTCGCCGGTTCTGTCGCCACCGTCCGCATTCAACAATCCCAGCACCGCTTCTCGGAAATTGGCGTCCGGGAAAGCTTCCGCGTAGGTGACGCCGGTCTTTGCCGGCAGTACCGTGACTATCGCTACGTCGCTGAATTTACTAGTGGAACCGACGGATGCTTCGCAGTAGAAGTAATAGGGGCTGCCGTCGGCTGTCAGGTTCGTCGGAATCGGAAAATCCGAGGAAGTAGGCGAGCTATAAATGGGCGAACCGCCTTCGTTGGAGGCGACAGTATTGATGTACCATTGAAAGAACACCGTATCCGTACCAATGGGGATCGCGTCGATGCACAAACTGCCTTCGATTTCCCCTTCGGTAACAACCGTATTTTCGGCAGGTTGGGCGATGATCTGCACATCGGGACCGGTGATAGACCCGAGGATCGTCACTTCCACTACTCTGCTGATTACATTGTCTGCGCCTTCCGCGGCGACCACACAGTAGAAGTAGTATATTTCCGCGACTGCCGGCGATAACAGCTGCGTCAGGGAGATGTCGGCCCCTGTAATTACCGCTTCATCTTTAGTGGGATCCGGTTCTTCGCCAAGGAGTAGATACCAGGTATAGGTTAATTCTGCGCCAAGCGTCGCTTCCGCAGTAATGTGCAGGTCATCGGTCCCGACGAGTATGCCATCCTGGTAAATCAGCACCTTGTCCTCAGGCTGGGACAGAATCGTGATGACTGGCTTGGCAATGGTCTCTTTCTGGTTATAGTAGCGGAATGTCCCAGCATTCAGGGATTCCGGGCTGTTGATCTCCAGCCCGATCTCCTGCCAGCCCTTTACGTCGTCCGGGGAAGCAATGTAGTTGTCATTGCAGAATAGCCTGTTCAGCTTGGTATTTTGCGATACATCCAGGCTTGAGAGCTGATTACCGCTGCACCAGATGTAAACCAATTCCTTGTTTTGCGATACATCCAGTTCAGTCAGGAAGCCTTCGCCGCTATCAAAGCGTCCACAGATCAGGGTTGTCAGGTAGGGATTCCCGCTCAGATCCAGATCGGTCAGCGGGTTGTCCCAGCATTCCAGATGCATCAGGCTGGCGTTATTCGTCAGATTCAATGCCGTCAGGTCGTTTTCCTGGCAGAAGAGCACAGATAGATCGAGAACCCCCGTCAAGTCCAGTTTCGCCAGATTGTTGCCTGCGCAGTTGAGCGACAGAAGCGCCCTGTTCTGCGTCAGAATGAGGGAAACCAAACGATTGTTGTTGCAATTCAACACCAGAAGCGCGGGGTTGGAGGAAAGATCCAACTCCGTTATCGCGTTAAACTGGCAGGACAGTATGCGCAGACCGGCATTCTGCGAAACATCCAGAGCAGTCAGCTGGTTGTTGCTGCAATCCAGCGTTAGCAGAGAGGGGAAGTATGCTATCCCTGTCAGATCGGCGATGCGCTGATTGGAAATATGCAGCTCTGTCATGCGCGCCATACGCATCAAGTCGTCTTCACTGATGACACTGTCGCCGGCTCTGTCGCCGCCGTCCGTATTCAGCAGGGCAATCACAGCGTCCCGGAAATTGACGTCCGGGAAGGCGGCTTCATAGGTTATCTGGCCTGGCTCCGGTTTGACGACAACGACAGCAGGATTACTGAAAATCACTTCCGTCCATCCGGAAGCGCCACAGAGGAAATAATAGGGGCTGCCGTCCGCCGCCAGATCCGCCGGGATCCTGAAGGATGGGGAGGTAGCGCCTTCGATAGGCGTTATGCCAGACGCCGGATCCGCCGAAAGCATGCTGTACCACTGGTATTCCACATCCACTTTGTAGGTCCATGCTTCGGCGTATAAACTGCCGCTGATGAAGCCTTCAGTGACGACGGTTTCGGCGGCGGGTTGAAGCAGGAAGAAGGTGTCGGGATACATAGTCGTATCCACGACATTGATATTCGCCGCGGAACTGGTTACGCTGTCCGCACCTTCCGCGCTAACGATACAGTAGAAGTCATAACTCTGCAAATGGCTGAAGCCGCTCAGCAGCTCTATGCTGATTTCCAAATCGGCTTCCGACCCCACCAGCCGGTCGTACCCGGGATTCGGCGCCGAACCGCTGCGATAGAACCACTGATACTGCAAAGTGGCGCCGTTATCGGCTTCGGCTTCAACGTACAAGATGTAGCTGTAATCCAACCTGCCGTTGATGATCCGCAGCCTGCCGCTCAAGGGCTGTGTGATAATCTCGATCGTGGTGAAGGTCGATTTTGTGACGACCGTCACAGTCGCGACCTCGCTCGCCGGGGAGTCGATTCCGCCACTTGCTACACAGTAATAGTAATAGGGGCTGCCGTCCGCCGTCAGATCCGCCGGGATCATAAACTCGGGCGATGTGGCGCCTTCGATGCGCATACCGCCTGTGTTGGATGCGCTGGTATTGCGGTACCACTGATACGATACAGTTGTATTGCCGATGGGTTTCGCGTGGATATACAAGCTGCCTTCAATTTCCCCTTCGGTGACGGTGGTGTTCGCCTCGGGCTGGGTAACAATTTCAACGCCGGGATCTACAAAGACATACGTAATATAGACGTATGCTACCCTGCTGATCACGCTGTCCGCGTTTTCCGCACCGACGACACAGTAGAAATAGAAGAGTCCTCCGTATGGATACGATGACAGAAGGGGGGCAACAGAGAAGCTTGCCCCTGTGGCCATAAACCTGTCCGTAGCAGGGTTTGGTTCCTCGCCTAGGAGCTGGTACCAGGCATAAGTAAGCTCTGCATCCGGGTTTGCAATCGCGTCAATGGTCAGGGTATCGGGGCTTGTTATCTCATCCTGAATGAGGATGAGCAAATCCTCCGGCTGAGACCGGATGATGATAGACGGACGGATAACACCGGACTTTTGGTTGAAATAACGGAAGGTACCGCTATTCAGATTGCCGGGGCTATTGATCACCAGATTGTTCTTAGTCTGCCAGCCGATCACATCGTCCGGGGAAGTCATATAGTTGTTATAGCAGTAAAGCCGCCATATCGTATCGCTTTTCGCCAGTTCCAAGCCTGTCAGCCGGTTTTCGAAGCAGTAAAGATATAAGAGGGCCGCATTTTGGGAAACGTCCAATTCCTCCAGTAAATTGTTGCTGCAATCGATATAGGCGAGACCTGTTGAATTTGACACATCAAGCTTGACTAACCGGTTGTCCGCGCAAAGCAAATCACTCAGTAAGGGGTTTTGCGTCACATCCAGCTCGTACAGCAGGTTGCCGGAACAATCGATTGTGCGGAGGGCGCTATTTTGCGACACATCCAAGTCTGTCAGTATATTGTTGGAACAGCTAAGGTTGAGCAGCGCCGTGTTTTGCGTGATATCCAGATCCAGAAGCAGATTGTCGTCACAATACAGAGAGAGCAGGGATGGGTTTTGACTTACATCCAGCCATTGAATCCGGTTATTGTTGCACGCCAGCTCGCTGAGCAGCGGATTATCTGTCAGATAGAGCATTTCCAGCCGGTTGTTATAGCAATAGAGGACTTGAAGGGCCGCGTTTTCCGTCAGAATTAGCGTCTCCAGCCGGTTGTCGTAGCAGGTCAGCCTTTCCAGGGCCGTATTCTGCGATACATCCAAATCGGTAAGCTGATTTTCATGGCAGGAAAGCCATTCGAGGGCGGTGAACGGGCGCACGTCCAGCTTTGTCAACTGATTTCCGGCGCAAGAGAAACGGATCATACCGCTGAAGTAGGGTAAGCCGGTCAGATCCGTGATGTTGAGCTTAAAGAGATCAAGCTCTTCCACCGCCGCCAGAAAGCGCTGGTCCTCCTCGGTAAGCGGGCTATCCTCTGTCCTGTTGATTTCGTCGCCGGCGTTAATCAGCTTCAGCACAGCGGCGCAGAAATTGGCGTCCGGGAAGGCTTCCGCATAAGTGATAAAATCGGTCTTCTTCGGCTCGACAACGACGGTGGCGAGCTCGCTTATGTCTACGTCTACCCAGCCGGCGGCCCTGCAGTAGAAATAATAGGGGCTGCCGTCTGCGGTTAAGTCCTCCGGTATGACAAATTCCGGGGAGGTAGCGCCTGCGATGGGGGTAGCATAGTAATAATCATCCGGCGTATCGGTACGGAACCATTGATAGGCTACATCCACTTTGTAGGTCACGGCTTCGGCATATAAGCTTCCGCTGATAGCGCCCTCCGTTACGATGGTCATTGCTTCGGGCTGGAGGAAGAAGCTGGTATCGGGACACATCATGATTTCAGTCAGTTCAACCTCGGCTATGTCGCTGATTACGCTTTCCGCCGAATCCGCGTGAATCACACAATAGAACGTATACAGCCATTGGTACTGGAAGTCTACAAGTTCAGGCGTTACCTCCAATGACGCTTCCGCGCCGACCGGAATATCCGCGTTCGGATCCGGCGCCTCGCCTGTAAGCCAATACCACTGATAATACAGTTTGTCGCCGCTGTTGATTTCAGCTGCTACACTTAAGATGCAGCTGTAATCCAGCCTGCCGTTGATCAGCCCCATTGTTCCGTTCACCGGCTGGGCAGTAATCTTGATCTGGGGTTTTTCGATCACGCCTCTTTGGTTATAGAAGTGGAACGAACCGCTCCCCAAATTGTCCGGGCTGTTGATCATCAGGCCGATTGCCTCCCAGCCTATCACATCATCCGGAGAAGCCATATCGTTATTATTGCAGATGAGCCGGTTTAGCACGAGGTTTGCAGAGACGTCCAAACCTGTCAGCTGGTTGTTTGCGCAATAGAGGGAGCTGAGGTTTGGATTATAAGACAAATCCAGCGAGGTCAGAAAGTTACCGCGGCAATCCAGAACCTGAAGCCCGGTAAAAAGCTGAATCCCCGTCAGATCGGCAATTCCCATGTCGCTGAGGACCAACTGGGAGATGACAGCCAGCGTCGCTATGTCCGCATCTGTAATGGGGCTGTCGTCCGTTCGTCTGCCGCCGTCCCAGTTCAAATACGACAGCACAAAGCTGCGGAAATTGGCGTCCGGGATGGAATCGATATAGCGAATGTATTTCGGGGGTTCGACAGTCACGATCGCTGCTATGCTGATCGCGCTTACCGCGTCTTCCGCACTGACGATACAATAGTAATAGTACGTACCGGCGTCCAGATCAGGCGGGATATCGAACATGGATTTTGTTGCGCCTTCAATGAGCAGACCGCTTCTGTCTGTCGCAAATGCCCCTTCGAACCATTGAAAAGTCAGTTCGCTTTCGAAGCCCAGCGCTTCCACGAACAGGCTTCCGGCGACAGCGCCTTCTATAGTATGAATATCCTCCGGTTCGGTAAGGAGCGAAATAAACCGATCGACGACTTCGTCATCTAAAGGTACCAGACTGGGGTAATCCGTATCCTCATCATGATAGTCGGGATTACCGTCAGGCAAAGCCTCGCTTAAGCCGGGATTATCCGCTTCAGGATAGACGCTAAACAAGCTCTCCGGAAGCGGTTCTTCCACGAGAGCCAGCAGCGGCGAAGCCGCAAGCTGCAGGATGAGCATGACGACTAAGGGTAACTTGAATAGCATGCCCTTTTTCCTGTTGCTGAAGAATGATGTTTGCTTTGAATGCATGATAAATTCCTCCCCCAATCACATTACCGGACACTGAAAGAATTTCTGCATACTTGATAAAATTAGTATGCATTCAGCGTATAGATCTATGATTTTCTCTATCATTACCCGCGCTGTAGATTGAATCATTTGGCGCGAGCGGTGACCGAATGAAGGAAGAACTATAAAACTATAGTAATATATTATATACTAGCATATTTCAACATTTGTAACAATAACATTTGATGAATAAGCAGAACAAATACATACATTTCTGTGACAATTACTAAACGGCAAAAACAGGATTCGTATAGACGCGAAAGAGCTTCTTTGATATGATGGAGCTATCATGAACAGGATACAACCCGATAGGATATGGATCATTGACGAGTTGCGCGGCCTGGCTATTGTGCTGATGGTTTTCTTTCATCTGCTTGTGGATCTGCGGGATTTTTTTGGTTATGCTATCGCGTATTACGCATCGCCATGGATTTTTGTAGGAAGGACCTCGGCGATACTGTTTATGCTGGTATCCGGCGCGAGCTGCAGCCTATCGGCAAACAATGGTAAGAGAGGCGTCCGGGTTTTTCTGCTGGGTATGGTGGTTACCCTGGCAACCTTTCTGTTTATCCCGACTTTATATATTCGTTTTGGCATTTTGCATTTTCTGGGTTCCGCCATGATCCTGTGGGGGATCATGGACAAGCTGATACGGAAACAGTCCGTTAAGCTTACTGTGTTACTCCTTTGTTCTCCGTTATTCCTTTTGTTGGGAATCCCGTTTGGTAAAAGCCATGTAGAATCTCCCTATTTGTTTTTCCTCGGGCTGATTACAAGTTCTTACTCCAGTTATGATCATTACCCGCTGATTCCCTGGCTTGGCGTGTTCTTTATCGGCGGCGCAGCCGGCATTCTACTACTGAAAAGTGAAAAGAATAAAGCCCGCTTATCCGCTATAGCCGATCCGGCGGGCTTTCCGAAACCGGTGGCTTATACACTAAGAGGACTCATGGCTTTGGGCAGAAAGTCTCTGCTGATCTATATTGTACACCAGCCGCTTATGCTGGCTTTGCTTTACCTGTTCCACAAGGCGTTTACCGATTGGATATGAAATGATACCAATAAGCAAATGCTGAAAAATAGGAGAAAGGAGATAGGAGAAAAAGATGAACCCTGTGTCAGCTGTGGTGATGGCCTCCGGTTTCTCCCGTCGAATGGGACGAAACAAACTCCTGCTCCCCTGGGAAAACGGAACGGTGATCGGCAGCGTGTTGGATCGGATCGGAAGAATCGGCTACGACACGGTGGCTGTAGTTTCTCAATATACGGAAATATTGGAGATGGCAGGTATAAGAGGATTTGTATCAGTGGGAAACCCTTATGCAGCCGAAGGGAAAAGCAGCTCGATCCGCTTAGGGATCGCAGCCCTGGAAGAAAGAGCGACGTCAGCAGGGAAGCCCATGCCCCTTGGAATCATCTTTTTCCCCGGGGATCAGGTGCTGATGACGGACCAATTATTATGGAAGCTTAACGAATGTTTTTTGCAGGCGCCCGACCGGATCGTCGTGCCTGTCTACGATGGCAGGCCCGGTTCGCCGGTCACTTTCCCGGCGGACAGGATCCCGCTCCTGAAGACCCTTAAAGGAGAAGAAGGCGGGATGAAGGCGGTCGGGGAAGAGAGGGACAGGATATTGTATATTCCTGCTGAAGCGGGCTGGCAGGGTATGGACGTCGATAGCGAAGAGGATTGGGAGCGGGTAAAGCAATACCATGCCGCGCTTCCTCCCCATAGCATAGGACACAAGCAGGATGGCAAGGTATAGAAAATGAAGGAGGGAGAAACTATGGAGCAGATTATTCTTGGGAGAACCGGATTAAAGGTGAGCGTCGCCGGTCTCGGAGGCGGCGGGCATTCGCGGCTTGGGCTTGGCAAATTCGGGGAGGAACACGCCGCAGGCATCGTCAGAAAGGCATTTGATGCGGGCGTCAATTTCTTTGACACCTCCGCCGCCTACGGAACGGAAGCGGCCATCGGTCGGGGACTGAAAGGCATAGCCAGAGACCAATATGTGCTGTCGTCTAAATTCCCTTATAATAGCTTCGGCGGGGAATTTGAGAAGCCGGACGCGCTGATGGCGACGCTGGAAAACGCCCTTCGGGCGCTGGGCACGGAGTATGTGGACGTCTACCATCTGCACGGCCTGGCGCCGGCGGACTACATCCGGGCGCGGGATACCTTTATCCCGGTCATGGAAAAAGCGAAAGAACAGGGGAAGCTGCGCTTCTTCGGCGTGACGGAACGGTTTATGATCGACCGCTCCCATGAGATGCTGAAGCAGTCCCTGGAAGAAGGTATTTTTGACGTCATCATGACAGGCTTCAATTATCTTAACCCCTCCGCGGCAAAGACGGTTCTGCCTGTCGCGCTGCGGAACAATATCGGCGTCCTCTGCATGTTTGCGGTGCGGACCGCCTTGTCCAACCAGGAAAGGCTGCAGGCGAACCTGGATATCATCGCCGAACACGGCCAGGGTGGGCCAGGGTTCAAGCCTTCCCCGGATATATTGGACTTTCTGAAGGAGGATGGCGCGGCGGAAAGCGTGATCGACGCCGCTTATCGTTTTTGCCGTCATAGTCCGGGCATCAGCGTTACCCTGACCGGGACAAGCAATGCAGAGCATCTGGAAGAAAACTTGCGGTCGATACAGAGGCCGCCGCTGCCGGAGAAGGTACTGGCCAGGCTGGACAGCTTGTTCGGCAAGGTAGACTGCATCGATTCTGAATGAGCAATGTGGCACGATGATAGTAAACCAGTGCAAAGGAGGAGGCTCTATGAACTATCCGCGTATTCCCTTTATGGCGGAAGGCACGCCAACGGAAAGAAGAAGGGCGATGTTCACTTCGAAGGAATATGACGTGCCGGTCCTTGACCGCCCGCTGACGCCCGTCGAAAACTTTAAGCGCGCCTGGAAGCATCAAACGCCGGTATGGGCGCCTACAGCCATGCTGGATTTTGATACGGTAAGGATAACCGGAAAAAATCCCCCCCTGATCGGCGGGAGTGAACGGGTCGAATACACCGACGACTGGGGCTGCCAATGGGTATATGTTCCCGTCGCCGGCGGCTCGATGCTTAAGCCAGGAACGCAGCTCCTGGACGATATCACCAAGTGGGACAGCAGGCTCGTCTTTCCCGACTGGAAGACCTATGACTGGAAGACGGCTGCCGACGCCTATCTGCAAAACCGGAAGGATCCGGATAAAGTGCTGTCTATCGATATCGGTACCGGATGCACGGAAAAACTGGTAGCCGTGATGGGCGGCTACGAAGAAGCCATGGTGGCAATGGCCCAGGAGCAGGATGCGGTTACAGCATTTTTTGACGCCTACGCGGACAATCTGCTGGAGCGCTATGATCTCATCAAGGCATGCTACCCCTCCGTGAACCAGATTACCTATCACGACGACTGGGGAACAGAGCGGGATACCTTCTTCTCCGAAGCGTATTTCGAATCTATGGTCTGGGCGCCGACAAAAAAGGTCATCGACCATATCAAGGCGTCCGGCGATATTTGCTTTGAGTTGCACACCTGCGGAAAGATCGAGCGCTTCATCCGGTATATCATCGACCTCAAAGTGGATATCCTGCAGATCCAGCGTCGGGCGAATGATATGCCCGGTCTTAAGCGGGCGTACGGCGACAAGGTCGGCTTCTGCTGCTCGATCGAAGGCCTCGCCATCGACGAAGAAGTCTCCAGTGAAGAGAGGCTGGCTAAGATCAGAAACACCGTCGATCTGTACGGCAGACAAGGCGGTTTGTATCTGGTATTGGGCGCGCCTCCAAGCCCCGAGGCGATGTGGGACGCCTGCTGCGAGGCCTACTGCTATTCCCGCGAATACTACGACAAGGAACGGGGAATCGTTTAAGGCGCACTACGCGCTTCGCTAGAGGAAAGCCGGATATTGATGATTCTATCCGTAGTTACCTCCTAATTCTTTGGCGGGGGCAAACCGTGTCGCTTGAATATGATCGTGAGACAAACTGCTCCGCAGTCATTGATGTCATGTCGGCGGATGAGGAGGTATACCATCTAGGCATCATCCTCTATGCGCATCATTGTGTTTCGATGGCTTTCGCAAGCTCGTCAAAATTCTTTTTTGAAGTTCGCATAACGATGTCTATTGCCTTTGCCTTGTTTTGATCGTGAATCGACAGCACAGCTTTCACTCTGTTCAGTTTTTTAACAGACAGTTTCTTTAACGTAACGGATGTAATTGGGACGACCGATTTGTACCCGACAAGATATCCGTTGCCAAAAGCATATAAACCTTCAGACAATGCAGAGCTAAATGAAGTGGTTATGAGTGGAAGTGCATATATGGCAAAGGGAAGCTGTTCGTTACTATTTCGCTGTATACTAGATAATACATCGAACGCAGCTTTGGTTATCATTGACAAGCTTATAAGCATTACAACCACCAGTGCAGCTAGATAAAATCTATTCATTAGCAATACTGCGGAATACTTCTTGAGATTATTTCTGAACTTAACAACAGTAGATATTTGAGAGCATATGTAAAATAGGATAAAACAAATATAAATAATTATAACAGCCATCATAACAGCGATCATTTGAATGCCCTCCCTGTCATGTCAAGGGTTGCTTTATCCGTATCGACGTGGAGAAAACCGAACGAGAAACATGATGATGTATATGAAGATGATACCGGCAAGCGCAAATAATACTATTATTATATTCAAGCGGTCGACAAAAAATAGAAGTATCGCGAAAAGAAAAAAATCGATTGTCGCAACAACGCAGAACAAATCTCTTTTTTTTGAATAACAATACAGACAGAACATAAAAACCGCAGCAAACAATAGCATCACGTTCCCTGCAAAATACAATCCTTCCGGGGCGATATCTCTTATTCTTATAATGCTAAGCAAAACCGTGAACAGAGGCAAAAGCACGAACAGATATCGCTTGAAATGGTTATTGTTGATGGAAACGAGCAGATTGATGATTCTATCCATATCCTGTCTTAAATCAACTTTCGTTCATTTCTTTTCTTTTCTTCCCTCTGACCAAAATAAATGTCGGTAAGAAAAACACGCCCGGGAGTAGTGAGTCTCCGATGAATCTTGAGAAATCGCCATACACAATTGATGAGATAGGAATGGAAAAACCAAGAAAACCCAACACTAACCCCACATAGATCACAGCACGAATCCATTTGTGACTACTGAGAGTTTCTTTCGACCTGCGTTTTTTCCTGATCATGATCAGCGTTTTTACCGCATAGGTCAAATGGTAAACAGTCCAAAAACCACCTATTGTTAAGTTAATAATCTCTCTTTGCGTCAAACCATGACCTCCTCTCCATTAGCAATACTGCGGAATACTTCTTTAGATTATTTCTGAGCTTAACAATAGTAGATATTTGAAAGCGTATGTAAAATAGGAGGAAACAAATATAAATAATCATAACAGCGATCATTTGAATGCCCTCCCTGTCATGTCAAGGGTTGCTTTATCCGTATCGACGTGGAGAAAACCGAACGAACATTGTGATGATAAAGACAGCAATAAGTAACGTTAACATCAAAACATTGATAAATGCATATACACGGTTAGCAATAAAATTGAAGATCGAACAAAGAAAAAAAATCATGAGTGAAGTCATGCAAAATAAATCTCTTCGATGGGATACCCAGTACAGAATAGAGAAATAAGCAGCCATTATGATTACTACAATGCTTCCGCTGGCATAGAACTGGTTTTCGGGTAAGAAATCTACAATATTATATAGGGAAATCAAAACCGTTAACAGAGGCAAAAGCACGAACAGATAACGCCGAAAATGGTTATTGTTGATGGAAACGAGTAGATTTATAATTTTATCCATAGTTACCTCCTAACTCCTTGATGGGAGGGTGCGACCGCAAATGTGTCTGAGCTGCTTTATCTCCTATTTATAATACTCAATCATATTATACATTGTCAACGAAACCGAACAAAACAAAACAAAACTTATTATTGAAAAATCAGGCAAAAACACGTACAATTGAGGAAGGAAATATCCTGGCTAAATCGCAGACTGAATCCGTAGCCGATCCGAAGAAAGACGCATCGGCTATTACAATTGTTATACTCGCAGCGCCATATGCGTAGGTAAAGGAATCGAAGGATGGAGCGCGTCACTGTACGGGCCTTTGCGAAAGTAAATATGCGTCTGGAGATTAAAGAAAAAAGGCCGGATGGCTATCACGGGATAGAAACGCTGTTTCGTGGTATATTTCTGTATGATACGGTAGTTCTCAGCAAAGCAAAGGATGGCGTCGCGCTTTCATGCGAAGGCCCAGCGGCTAAGGATCTGCCGGAAGACAACAGAAACTTGGCCTGGCAGGCTGCGGATATGCTGCGGAACGCATTTCCGGACCGGATCGGCGGCATACGTATCCGGCTGTATAAACGGATCCCGCTGAATGCCGGGCTTGGCGGCGGCAGCGCCGACGCGGCGGCTGTGCTAACAGGTATCGACAGGCTGTTTGCGCTTGATTTGGGTATGGAGGTTCTGACGGATTTCGCCGCCAAGCTTGGATCGGACGTTGCCTTCTGCCTTCAGCCCCTTGCGGCGGTTGGCTGCGGTCGCGGCGAAAAGCTAAGGCCTGCGAATCCGGGGCCGTCCCTGTGGATTGTGTTAGTTAAGCCGGCTTTCGGCATGTCAACGAAGGCCGTGTATGACAACTGGGACCATCTCCGTACAACGCAAGAAACAGATCTTAGCGGCGCCGGCGCTTCCCTTGCCTTGCTACTGGAAGGCTTGCGGGACAACAAGCCGGAACACATTTGGGCGAATATGGACAATGACTTGGAAAAACCGGCTTTTCTGATGGAGAAGAGGCTGTCTACATACAAACAATGGATAGAAGAAGAACTGGCGCGGATCGATGTTCGTTGCGGCAAGGTCATGTTGTGCGGCAGCGGCTCTACGCTGGCGGTTTATTTCCCGGATGAAGGATCTGCGCGGCAACTTGCGGAGAGGCTGCGCGTGGCGCGCAGGCTGGGGATCGGCTGGGACAGCGGACTCCCTTTGATCCTGTTGGCAAAGACGCTGGACGAAACGGATCTGAACGATAGAGTGTATGGTTGAACTTATCATAAAGGAGGCCGCAGCGATGGCGAACGAAGGTATGGTTAGAAAGGATACGAAGTCAGCCGCAGTGATCCTTGCCGCAGGTATGGGCGTCCGCATGAAATCCGATCTGCCCAAGGTACTCCATCCTCTCCTGGGAGAGCCCATGATCCGCTTTGTGATACGGGCTTTAGAACAGGCAGGCGCAAGCAACATCCTGGCGGTGCTTGGTCATGGCGCCGCACAGGTCGAAGAGGCGCTGAAAGGGCGGATCAAGCCGGTTTATCAGGAAAAGCAGCTGGGTACGGGACATGCGCTGCGGATGGCTTTGCCGGAACTGATGGCCTATCGCGAAAGCGGCATAGAGGAATGTCTCGTGGTATACGGGGATACACCCTTACTGACCGGCGAGACGCTGACCTGCCTGCGAAATACACGCAGAGAGACGGGAGCTGCGGCCGCGGTGCTGACGGCTTTGTTTGATAAGCCGGAGGGCTATGGCCGGATCATCAAAGAAGGGGACCGGGTCGTCGCCATTGTGGAAGAGAAGGACGCTGATGCGGCCCAGCAGAAAGTCAACGAGATCAACGTTGGCGCTTATGCCTTCGATATAGACTGGCTGGCAAAGGCACTGGAGGAGATCCGCCCTGTCAATGCCCAGGGCGAGTATTATCTGACCGATGTGATTGCCTGGCTAAGCGGACAGGGGCAAGCCGTCGTTTCCTGGCAGACCCATGACGCGGAGGAAGCGCTGGGAATCAATGACCGGCTGCAATTAGCCAAAGCCCAGGACCTGCTCCGCCATCGGATATTGGAAGGGCATATGCGGGAAGGGGTAACGGTGGAAGAACCGGCCGCTACCATCATTGGCCCCTTTGTAGAAATCGGACGGGATAGCTTTATTGAGACAGGATGCCAGATCTTCGGGCAGACGGTTATCGGCAAATCCTGCGTTATCGGCCCGCGAAGCAGAATCACAGACTGCCGTATCGGCGACGAGAGTACGATCAACCAAACCACGGCTATGGAATGCGAGATTGGCAATCGCTGCGACGTCGGGCCCTATACCTATCTCCGCCCGGGCTGTGTGCTGGGAGACGGCGCGAAAGCCGGAACATTTGTGGAAATGAAAAAAGCGATCATTGCCCCCGGCGCGAAAGTGCCCCATCTGAGCTACATGGGAGACTGCTTCGTCGGAGAGAGAGTCAATGTCGGCGCAGGAACCATTACCTGCAATTATGACGGGAAGGATAAGCATCAGACGATCATCGGCGCAGATGCTTTCATCGGGAGCAATAGCAATCTGGTAGCGCCGGTTACTGTGGGCGAGGGCGCGTATACCGCCGCCGGTTCCACCATCACCGAGGATGTACCGGCTGAGGCATTGGGCATCGCCCGGGGGAGACAGAAGAACATTATCGGATGGAAAAGGGCAAAACATTCGGCAAACGCTTGAGGAGGGTAAAATGGTCAGATACAAGAATATCAAAATTTTCACCGGAAACGCCAACCCCCAGCTCGCTTCAGAAATTACCGAATACCTGGGTATGGAGCTAAGCCATGCTACAGTTTCCACCTTTCGTGACGGCGAGATCGACGTAGGCATAGGAGAAAGCGTCCGCGGCGCGGATTGCTTTATCATTCAGCCTACCTGTACCCCTGTCAATGATAACCTAATCGAGCTGCTGATTATGATCGACGCCCTGCTTCGCGCCTCAGCCATGCGAATCACCGCTGTACTGCCTTACTATGGATATGCCAGACAGGACAGAAAAAGTAAAGCACGGGATCCGATTACCGCCAAACTGATCGCCAATCTCCTGGTTACGGCGGGAGCGGACAGAGTGCTGGCCGTCGACCTTCACGCCGGGCAGATACAAGGTTTCTTTGACATCCCGGTAGATCATCTCAGTACGGTTAACCTGATGGCGGAGTATTTTTTGGGTCGCTTTGACAGGAAAGATGTAGTGGTCGTTTCCCCGGATGTGGGAGGCGTCGCCAGAGCCAGGGGACTGGCGGAAAAACTCCAGGCGCCGCTGGCAATCATTGATAAACGGCGTCCGGAACCGAATGTGTCGGAGATTATGCATATCATCGGCGAAGTGAAGGACAAGGTCACCATCATCATCGATGATATCATCGATACGGCGGGGACCATTACCCTAGGCGCCGAGGAATTGTTGAAAAATGGTGCGAGAGAGGTCTTAGCCTGCTGCACCCACGCCGTGCTGTCCGGCCCGGCTGTCGAACGGATACAGAGTTCCGTCCTGACGGAACTCGTTGTGACGAACACGATACCCATCGGGAAGGAAAAGCAGGCCGATAATATCAAAACCATTTCCACGGCGCCGCTGATCGGGGAAGCGATCATTCGTATCCATGAGAACATTTCCGTCAGCAAACTCTTTTTGTAGAATGCAAGCACACAGGGAGGCGGCTGTTGAAACTGATTGTAGGACTGGGGAATCCCGGTTTAGCCTATGCGCATACCCGGCATAACGCCGGTTTTATGATGATCGATCATCTGGCGTCTCTATGGGGCGCCGGAAAGGAAAAAAAACAAGGACAGGCTCTGGTCCGGCAGGCAAGCGCCGGCGCAGACCGCCTTTTGCTAGTGAAACCGCAGGCCTATATGAACCTGAGCGGAAATCCCGTATGGGAATTGATCCATTTTTATAAAAATAACGTAGAAGATTTTATCATTGTCCATGACGATCTGGATATGCCCCTTGGCAGAATGCGCTTTAAAACCGGCGGCGGCACAGGGGGACACAAGGGACTCAAATCGATCACAGCCAGCCTTGGCTCGGACCAGTATGACCGGTTGAAAATCGGCATTGGACGTCCGGGGCTGTTAACTGCGGAAGCCTATGTCTTGCAGGCCTTCTCCCCGGAAGAAAGAGCTATACTGGATCAAGTCCTGAGAATAGCCGCCGAAGGGATCTTCTGCTGGCTGAACGAAGGATGCGTGCAGGCAATGAATAAGTATAACGCCACAGATCTTGCCTTAGCGTCTGCAGAGGATGAGGGCTTGGGGAACAGGACGACAACGCGCGGGGAGGGAGAATAGAGTTTGACGACAGGAGTATCGCTTCTGCAGTCCTATTTAACGGAACAGACGGAATACAGTTTTATTATCCAACAGAATATAGAGCAGAAACATAATTTTATCCACGGCGTATCGGGAGGGCAACAGGGATTCCTTAGCGCTGCCATCGCCCGAAGCCGTGACAGGAATATTTTATTTACGGCGGAAAACACGCAAAAAACCAGGGAGATTATCGACGATCTCAGCTTTTGGTTGCCTGATTATCAGGTGCTCTTTTTCCCGGCTTTGGATATCATCTCCTATGAAGTACTGGCGCAAAGCAAAGAAACCCGCTGGAAGCGCCTGGAAGTCATGCAAGCATTGCTGCTCGGTAATTCGCCTATAGCGGTAGTGACGACAGTGGAAGCCCTGAGAAAGACGTTGCTTCCCAAAGAGCAACTCATGGAGCAATTCCGGTTTCTGAAAACAGGCGATGTGGTAAAGGTTCTGGATTTAGTCGCCTGGTTGATTGAACGGGGCTACGAACGAGTGGAGCGAGTCGAGGAGAAAGGGCAATTGGCGCTGAAGGGCGGCATTCTGGATATCTATTGCCCAACGGCAATGATCCCTTGGAGATTGGAATTCTTTGACGACGAAATCGATTCGATTCGCGGTTTTTCACCGGAATCCCAGCGCTCCGTTGAGAAAATGAATGAGGTGCTTCTTGCGCCTGCCAGCGAATGCGTCTTTAGCCCGGAGCAGCGGGAGACCATTATAGCCGGACTGAATGAGGAAAAAAAGAGCCTTTTAAGAAGGAAAAGGAGAAGGGCTGCGGCGGAGAGCGAGGAGGACGACGGGATCCGGAACGGCAGCAGGGCGGATCAATTGATCGAACTATTGCGGGAAAATGAGTTCTTCCCCGGACACGAGCAATTGCTGCCCTATGCCGGTCTGCGCGCCTGTCTGATCAGCGACTATTTTGCAGGTCCGGTAACGCCGGTCATCACAGAGCCCTCAAGGCAGAGAGAAGCCGCTCAGCTCTGGGAAAAGGATTACAGTGAAACCTGCGCGGATCTGCTGGAGAAAGGCCGTATATGCCCGGGGCAGATGCGGAACTATCTGTTGCTGGACGAGCTTGTCAGACGACTTGGCGATCAGGGAATTCTATTTTTAGCTTTACTTCCCAGAAGGCCGGGATGGTTTGAGGACGTCAATACCTTGGGCGTGACGGCGAAAAGCGTGTCCCTGTTCTTGCAGAAAATCCAGCTTCTGGCTGACGAACTGAAGGAATGGAAGCGGCAACAGTACTGTGTAATGATTCTGGTAAGCAGCGCGGAACGCGGCCAGCGCCTTCGGGAAAACTTAAGAGACTATGGTATGGAAAGCACCTGGGTTGATGGAGAGTTCAAGCCGGAACGGGGCGGCGTCTTTATCATGACGGGAAAAGCTTCCGCAGGTTTTGACCTGCCCGGTCTGAAGCTTGCCGTCGTGACGGAATATGAATTATATTTTCAACCGAAGAAAAGGACGGCCAGGAAGATATTCCGCGAAGGGAAAAAGCAGTACTATCTGGAAGACCTTAAGCCGGGGGATTACATCGTTCACGTCAACTACGGCATCGGCCGTTATCAGGGCATAGAGAATATGACTGTGGATCAGGCGCAAAGGGATTATCTGGTGATTAATTACCACGGAACCGATCGCTTATATGTGCCGACCGACCAGGCGGAATTGCTTCAGAAATATACAGGCCAGGAGGGAAGCAGGCCAAAGGTGTCCAGGCTGGGCGGCAGCGAGTGGATGCGAGTGAAGGCAAAGACCCGAAAAGCGGTAAATGACATGGCGGAAGAATTATTGGAACTCTATGCCGCCAGAGAAGCGCTGCCCGGGATCGCTTTTGGCGACGACAGCCCCTGGCAAAGAGAATTCGAGGAATCCTTTCCCTTCGAGGAGACGCCGGATCAACTGCGGTCTATCGACGAAGTCAAGCTGGATATGGAGAAGCCTCGGCCTATGGATCGATTGCTATGCGGCGATGTAGGCTATGGCAAAACGGAAGTGGCCATGCGGGCTGCTTTTAAGGCGGCTGCCGATGGCAAGCAGGTGGCGATTTTAGTACCTACAACGGTTTTAGCCCAGCAGCACTATACCACTTTCCGGGAGCGTTTCGACGGCTTCGCTATGGAAGTGGCGGTGCTCAACCGTTTCCGGCGTTCCGCTGAGCAGAAAGACACAGTGAAACGGCTGGGGCAGGGAAAAGTGGATATCCTGATTGGAACGCACAGGATCTTGTCCGCTGATGTGAAATTCAAAAATCTTGGGCTGCTGGTTGTGGATGAAGAACAGCGCTTTGGCGTCTCTCATAAGGAAAAAATCAAAAAACTCAAGCAAACTGTAGATGTTTTGACACTGACAGCCACGCCTATACCGCGAACGCTGCATATGGCCCTGTCCGGACTCCGGGATATGAGCGTGATCGAGACAGCGCCGGAAGATCGCTATCCGGTGCAGACCTTCGTCGTGGAACACTCCGTTCCTCTTGTCCGGGAAGCGATCCTGCGGGAACTGGGCAGAGGGGGACAGGTTTATTATGTGCATAACAGGATTGAAGATATAGACCGGGTCCGGGAAAGCATTGAAGCCATTGTTCCGGAGGCCAGGGTGGCTTCCGCCCATGGGCGAATGCCGGAAACGCTGCTGGAGCGGACGATGTTTGATTTCCTGGAAGGGGAGATCGACGTGCTTGTCTGTACCACGATCATCGAGTCCGGCCTGGATATCGGCAACGCCAATACGGTCATCATTGACCATGCCGACCGTCTGGGGCTGGCGCAGCTCTATCAGATCCGCGGACGGGTCGGGCGTACCAGCAGAGTGGCGTATGCTTACCTGACCTATACCAAAGAAAGAACAATCACGGAGGTTGCGGAGAAGAGGATGTCCGCCATCCGGGAGTTTACCGATCTGGGCGCCGGGTATAAAATCGCTATGCGCGATCTGGAAATACGAGGCGCAGGCAATATACTGGGTATGGAACAGCACGGGCAGATTGCGGCGGTTGGCTTTGATATGTATTGCCGGATGCTGGAAGACGCCATGAAAAAGAAAAAAATGGAAAAAGAAGCCGGCCACGCCCTGCCGGATCCGCCTGAAAATGAATTGGAAACAGTAACCATCGACCTTCGGGTCAAGGCTTACATCCCGGCTTCGTACATGGAGGATGAAAGTGCGAAAATAGATTTTTACCAGCGAATCAATAGCGCTCTGACTGAGGAAGACATTGAAGATCTGCGGGAAGAAATGACCGACCGTTTCGGCGACCTTCCCCTGCCCTTAGAGAATTTACTGGCTATCGGGAAGATCAAAGCCATCGCAAAAGAAGCAAAGATCAGCGGCCTGATACAGGAGCCTAGCCGGATCAGGATCACGATGGCAAGGGATCATGGCTTAAAAAGCCCGGAGCTCATGGAACTGGTTCAGCGTTTTCAGCGTAAGGTCTCTTTCCATGCGCTGGAAAAGCTGGAAATCGTGATTCAACTGGGTAAGCCCGAGGAGCAAAACGTAATCGGATTCATGCTGCAAGCGGTAAATACCCTATCGGACCTGAGCAAATCCCCTGCGCTTGCAGAGGCGCAGAACGCCTGACCTGCGGCCGCCTCACACAGAATTCATGTAAGACGAACTGCACGCATAGATAATTAGTATGATATAATACAATACAATGTCAACGCGGATTACACAGAGAATTGAGGATGAAGAAAATGATGCGAGCGAAATGGGTCACAGTTCTGAGTGCAGCGATAGCAGCATTTATACTGCTGGGTGCTTGCGGCGGAAACACCGATGTCGCGAAGGAAGAGCCGGAAGCGGAAAAGCCGCAGGCGATCATCGGCGGAATCAGCACCGGCGAACACAGCGTGATTGCCAATGTCAACGGCGAGGACATTTTCGAAGACGTGTACATGGAGTGGTATCTGCAGACAATGGCTTCGGTCCTGGGACTGGATATGTCCACCGAACAGGATGAGCAAGTGGTCAGTCTCATTGAGAACTACAAAAGCACCTACTTGATCAGCTATGCAGAAAACAAAGTCCTTCAGCAGGAATCGCTAAAGAAGAATATCGCGGTGGAAGATCAGGATGTGGAGGATTATCGGCAGCAGCTCGTCACCTATTATGCGGGAGGGGATGAGGCGAATTTTCAGACCATTCTGATGATGTGGGGATTTACCGAAGCATCATTACGCAACTATTTGAAAGAACAAATTCAGATTCAGTTCTTATATGAAGAAATGACCAAGGATATTGTGGCGCCGGAGCAGACGCCGGAGGAGTATTATTCAGAAAACCTGACAGAGTTTTACCTGGACGAAACCAGACTGGTCAGGCATATTCTGGTAGATGAAATCGCGGAAGCGGAAGGGATCATCGCCAGTCTGAACGACGGAGCGGATTTTGCAGCGCTTGTCAACGAGAAATCTCTGGATGAGGGATCCCTTGCGGACGGTGGCACTATAGGGCCTTTTGATTCTTATGGCTCGATGCTCGACGGCGGTTCCCTGGTGCCGGAATTTGCGGCAGCTTCCTTTGCGTTGGAGAACACGGGAGATTTCACACAAACGCCGGTGGAATCCCAGTTCGGCTATCATATCATCGTCCTTGACGAAATTGCCCCGGCGAGGGTGCAAAGCCTGGAAGAGGTGGAGGAAGCCTTGGATTATCATCTGTTGATGCAGGCGAAAGAGGACCATTTCAACGCCTACTATCAGGAGGTAGTCAATGCTGCGGCGATCACCTATAATGTAGACGTGCCTGATTTCGAGTCGGAAGCATCTCAGGGTTATTGAGAAACTGCATCCGGCAGCGTTAGTCCCTTACGGACAAACAATTCGTGTTTTAGATTGACACATCAAGTCCGTAAGGTACTAAAGCAGCGTGATGGGGATAACCTTATCGTTTCCGCTAAGAGTGACAAGATTGTCGTACAAACACAGTACGCCGCCTTGTCCTCTTTTTATGTTCGGTATCCTATCGAGCATCCGGAATGCCGCGAGTCCCGTGTCCAGGAAGTACAGTATGTGGGTCTTAACGGCAAGTTTGGTTATGGTATTGTGGTAAGGCTGTAATAGATAGACCAAATGGGACGCAACTAATATGGACATCCGGCTTTCCGCATTCCCTCCTTTCATTTCACAGCATACCATAAAAACATGATAACAGGATGACGCATTCAACTGTTTCTATTATCAGGAAATAAAAAGATAGAATGACAAAATATCCCTTGACTAACAAAAATTGGGATACTATAATGGAGGTATGGAACAGGAACGGCCGTCTGTTCCCGAAAAACGACAAAAAAGGGAGTGATGGGAAGGCATGGCAGATATCACATTTGAAGTGCTGGAGAAGCTTGGGATTTTATCAGAGTCTCCCACAGGCTGGACTAAGGAATTGAGGCTCATGAACTGGAACAATCGAGGTCCCCGTTATGACCTGCGGGAATGGGCGCCCGGAGACAGAAAAGCAAGCCGGGGAATCACCTTGTCGCTGAGAGAGATGAGATCGCTGCAGGAACTGCTGGTTGAGACAGAGTTGCCTGAACCGCAGGATGAGGAAGAAATCGTTACAGAAGAGATGCTGGAAGAAGCGGCTGGTAAGAGTGATTATAATAATGAAGGAAGCGCTAAGAAGAAAGCCGGTTAATGCCCAAAGACTATAGTATTTTCTGACGATGGATTGCCCTGCTCCGTTATGGATTTTCCATAACAGAGTAGGGCAATCTGCATTGCGGTATGGTTTAATGTCAAATGGCTTCATGCTGATGCGGGTGTTTGCTCATGTGAGACTTCTACAAAACGCTTCAGGCAGATACTACTGTGGGCGAACTATTTTCTGCAGTTACTAGAAAGAGCAGTTGATTGCGATGGACATAGCTGAGATAATAGACCTGCTGAAAGCGAGAAAATGATAAATCGCAAACCAAGGAGAGTTCATGAACATTCAGATATTCGGAAAAGCAAAATGCTTTGATACAAAAAAAGCCGAACGGTACTTCAAGGAGCGCAGCATTAAGTATCAACGCGTAGATATTCTGCAAAAAGGGCTGAGCAAGGGTGAGCTTAATTCGGTGATCGCTTCTGTCGGAATTGACGCAATGGTTTCAGACAAAGCGGAAGACTACCATCTGTTCCGTTACTTAACCGACGAATCGAAGCCGGATAAGCTCCTCGAGTGTCCGAGCCTTTTCAAAACCCCTATCGTCAGAAACGGCAAATACGCTACGGTTGGCTACTGTCCGGACATATGGAGCGGATGGGATTAAGTGCTATACAGAGAAAACCGGTTAATCTCTATTCGGTTATGATCGGGAGGGGCGGAATTGGCTGAACTATTTCAATGGGCGTCTTTTGCCGGGCGGGAAGCGGCCTTATTCATGATATCCATGATCCCCCTGATCGAACTGAGGGGGGCTGTGATACTGGGGGCGGCTTTACAAATGCCCTGGTATACGGTATTGGTGATCAGCGTTCTGGGCAATCTGTTGCCCATACCCTTTATTTTGCTGTTCATCAAACGGATACTCTATATGTTGAAACGCTTTCCTGCGTTCGGGCCCTTTATTCGATGGTATGAGGAACGGCTCGTCAAGCATAGCCGTAAAATCACCGACCTATCCTTTTGGGCGTTGGTCGTATTTGTCGGCATTCCTTTGCCCGGTACAGGCGCCTGGACCGGAGCCGGTATTGCGGCCCTACTGAATATGCGACTGCGGTATGCGTTTCCTGCCATTGCGATTGGCGTTCTGCTCGCCGGACTCATCATGACGGCAGCAGCCTATGGAACGATAGGCGTTCTGCAATTTCTGGTTCGATAGCATAATCTGATGTTTTGATCTTAAAAAGGGCTACAAACCTTAGAGAATGTCTAAGGTTTTTTTACTACAGTACACCATAAAAATAAAGTACAGGAAAAATAAGGGAATACATCATATGTTACAGAAGATGAAATAAGAAGCGCTTTTGCACATAATACGGTGACCTAGAGAAAAACAAGCGGAACGCAAAAAATATTCGAAAACTTGTTGACCTTCAAGTTCCTTCGCAGTTTACGCTAAAAGAAAACTGGAGGTTAGCGAAAATGCGAAAAATAGCTTTTGGCGAACACAGCAAACATACTGCAACAAAATTGCTGGCTTTTATGCTAGTCGTTGTATTTTTGACATCGATATATATGGCGCCTTTTTCGGTGCTGGCGGATGAGACTATGCCGATCCTTACCATTGCGGAGGATGGCAAAACAGAGGAAGGCCTTACTTTGGAAAAGGCTGAGAGTGATGCAAAGATTGCCTTTGAAGAAACTGGCGCCAGGGGGATTGGCGAAACGAGGCCGTTCAGAGATTTTCCTGCGGCTGGTAAAGTCAGTATTCGCGAAACGGGTACTTTTTATGACACGCTATATGACGCTTTTGAAGCGGCAAAGGATGCAGGTCCCGTTACGATTGAGATTCATGAAGATTTCTCAGAAACAAGATTTATTCTCGTGTCCCCGGACACCGACGTCACCATCGTCGGGGTGTGCGGTGCGCACACAATTCAGCTAAGGAGCAGTATCCTGGTACTTGGCGAAGGCGCCAGGCTCGTCCTGGGCGATGGAACGAAAGATAATATTGTCACGCTATCGTCCGACAGTCAAACGATGGAAGTCAGCGGCGGCGGCGAAATCGAAATCCATGACGGCATAAAGCTTATCAATATAACTGATACCAGTTATGCCTTAAAGCTGAGCGGTAGAGAAGGAAAAGCTGCCAGTGCTACGATAACCGGCGGAATTCTACAAGGGCGTAATGCGCTGGAAGTCGAAAACGGCGCCAGGATTCATGTTATCAGCGGCGGTGAGTTTCTTGGCAGCCAGCACTCGGTCAGTATGACTTCGGATACAAACAATTTTTTTGGGAACAAGGGCATGACGACAAGTATCGGCGCCATCACCGGCGGCAGGTTTATCAAAACCGCTCCGACTTACAACAGCACGGCTTTTGTCGTACAGAACGAGTCTTATATTGGCGAGATCAGCGGTGGTTACTTTGAATCGGACAGCCGCCCGGTTCTGGGCGTCTATCGCGGCACACGAATCGACGCGATCAGCGGCGGAGAGTTTGTGACAAGGGAGAATAATTCAACGAATCATGGGGGGATTCATGTCGTCTCTGACGTGGGATTACCCTACCCGGTGGAGACCAGTATCGGAACCATTTCCGGACTGACGGTCAGCGGAGGATATGTGGGCTTGTTGGTGTCCGGACAAGGAGCCAGAATTGGCGCTATCACAGGCGGGAGGTTTGAGGCGACGATGGCTCTTCTCAATGGTTACGATGGGCTGATCAACGAAATCTCCGGTGGATACTTTATAGGCGAAGGAAATCAGACGCTGTTCGCGGAAGGTACAGGCGTGTATAACGCAGGTACGATTGAAAAGCTCGGCGGGGAATCCCTGTACATATCGGGATACCGCGGGCCCGGTATCGACAATGAGCCGAGAGGGAAGATCGTCGAAATCAGCGGCGGAACGATTCTCAATGTGTCGTATAGTTATGGCATTCGGAATCGGGGGGAAATCGACATCCTATCCGGCGGACAGATCTTCGGTAACTACGCCGCGGTTTCCAGTGAACCAATCTATACGGGTGAACCTGCCCAAATCGGACGCATCACCGGAGGGGTATTCTACGGCGAAAATGAACCGGCAATTCTGTTGTCAAGTAAAACGCTTATAGAGCCCGGACTGGACGAGAAGATTGGCTTTGCCCGCTTCTGGGGCAAAGACGGGGCAGTTTTTGGAAAATCAGAAGGGACGCTTGCGGTTGAGGACGCCAGCATGGCGGTATTTCCCAAAAACAGCACATTAAATGAATTCTATTACATGAGTACGGAAACGCTACCTGTAGAAGGGATCAATGGCGCTGCCTTTAAGTACCTGAAACTGCCTGCCAGTTATGTGGATCTTACCTTTGATACGAACGGCGGTAGCTTTGCTGGCGGAGAAATAACGGATGTCCGTACGGTGGAAGCCGGCACTGCACTGGGCGGCAACATGCCGGACGATCCGAAACGGGATGGTCATGCATTCCTGGGATGGAATACGGATAAAGAAGGCAAAGGCTATAGCTTTACCGGAGATACGATCATTCACGTGAGCATGACCGTATACGCGCAGTGGAACAAACTGCCTGTCACCAGCAAGGTGAAGGTGATCGACAGCTACGCGGAATACAGCGGCGCGGGGCTTTACGCGGAGGGAAGGACCGTCGCGATAAATGCCGGAAGCCGAAAGGGCTATGTCTTCCTAGGGTGGACCGTGGAGGAAGGCGGCGTGGTGTTGGCGGAGGATAGCGAAGCGACCACCTCATTCGTCATGCCGGATAAAGATGTAACCGTCAAAGCCCATTGGGAGGAGAGCCGAAGCCTGCAATACAAAGTCACGGTAAAAAACAGCTTCGCTGTTGACGGGAGCATGGGCGCCTTTGCGGAAGGCCCATCCATAACCGGAGAGGGCGTATATGATGAAGGCGTGACCGTTACCATCCGCGCAGGCAGTCAGAGTGGCTACACCTTCGCCGGCTGGACCATCGATGAAGGCGGAGCGGTCCTGGATGATACAGGCAAGAACAGCGCAATAGCGAACTTTATTATGCCTGCTATGGATGTAACCGTAACGGCAACCTGGAAACCAAACGGCGGAACAACAGATCCGGGGACAACCGATCCAGGAACAACAGGCCCGGGAACGACAGACCCGAAGCCAACCGATCCGGGAACGACAGACCCGAAGCCGACTGATCCTGAGGTAAAAACACCTGAGCCAGGAACGCCTGACCCGGAAATAAGACCGGACCCGGAACCGATTGAACCTACCGCGCCTCCGCCGGATCCCATCAGTCCGGAGGATACAATTGTTCCTGCTGATGAGGATAATACTTTCGTTGAGTTGAACGGGAACGGTACGCCTACAGGAGAGTGGCGCTGGGACGACGATACGGATACGTGGATATTCATCGCCTATCCGCCGCCGACGGGAAGCTTACCGAAGACAGGTTACCCGGGAATGACAATGGAGCTGTACGTACTCTACGCATCGGTGTTGATCACCATGGCCGTCACTGTCCGGGGAAGGAGGAAACGGCAAAGAGGAATGCATTAATACTAAAGCAGTACTTTAGTTGAAAGGATGATAAGGACACATAGAATAACGGAATAGAAAAACGCCCGCTTGAGGATTTCTCCCAAGCGGGCGTTTTGCAGTTTATACTGTGGGCCTTAGGCAGGTCTTGAATAGGCACGAAGTGTAGGGAGGCTCTGACATTTTAGTTCCGTATATATTGATGGATACATCCGAGCGAACATGATACAATTGAGTAAATATTCACAGAAAAGAGGGATGATCAGATTCCATGATGTACCATTTCAAGCCCCAAGGCGTATGCAGCACGCAGTTTCATATCGAAGTAAGCGAGGAAGGTTTTGTCGAAAGCTTGTCCGTGGACGATGGATGCGACGGCTATGGACAGGGAATGAGTCGGCTGGTGAAAGGAAGGCATATGGACGAGCTGATCGCGCTGCTGGACGGCATCCCCTGTGACCAAAAAGCGACTTCCTGTCCGGATCAGTTCGCGAAGATGCTGCTCCAGATCAAACAAAGCTTGTAAACGCAATAAAGAAGGATAATACCTAGTCCTGCGCCTGTAAGGAACAGGCTTAAGCTAAAGCCGCCGGAGTGGTAGAGCAAAGTCCCCTTCGGAATACTTACTGGGTTACCGAGCGAGCAAGGTGTATTTTGAGAATCAGGTTTTACGCATTGGGGTGTAGAATTAACTGTTCCTTATTGTTAGACTTATACAAATAACGTTCAACATTAGCGGATTACTCAACCAACTATATGAAGGGGACAAAAAGGAGAAAACGATGAAACTCAGCG
>Ga0099364_10001972_pt1 | contig 33103 bp, 41 predicted proteins | sample TergutTh196P3_FD_73070 | JGI IMG/M metagenome (GOLD analysis project Ga0099364, IMG submission 73070) | Microcerotermes parvus P3 segment gut microbial communities from Pointe-Noire, Republic of the Congo - Th196 P3 | ecosystem: Host-associated > Arthropoda: Insects > Digestive system > Gut ... | reverse complement strand
GTTTCAGGTTCGCTCTGCTGATTGATAGATATACAATCTTGTTCTAATTCATTTTGATTTAGATAGATATTATTATGCTCCTGATTTTCAATATCATAGTTATCAATATCTTGATTATCCAGATGTGGAAAATCGGTAAGAAGTGGAGAAATGGGGCTTTTCTCGCTCTTTTTTTGCACCTTGGGTTTCTCCTGTTTGGGTGGTGGCTCGGCTATAGGACACTCATAAACCACGCTTTCCCAATATATAATTTGCCCCTTTTCATCTCTAACAGGGTCTTTTTTATAGTAGCCGTATTTTTTGAGTTCTCGCAATCCGCTATAAATTGCGCTTTTTCCGTCTGCACAATTATTAATTATGTCTTTAACAATGACTTTCCAGTTATCGGGCTTGCCCAAAATATATACTAAAATGCCTTTTGCCTTGCACGACAGGCGACTATCTTCACCAAATCCCTTGTCAATTATCGCAAAATTACGATTTTTCTGTACTCTGATTATTTCGCTTTGTCTTTTTTCGTCCGTATTATTTTTCTTCATAAAAAATCTCCTTTTCTTTTTCATAAGAATTTTTAAAAACCCCTTGAAAAATAAAAAGAAGTATGATATAATAATAATTAGAAAAAATACTCTTTATTTTTCATAGGTTTTTGCGTCTTACGTTTCACTTTGCCGGTTAGCGTAAGGCGCATTCTTATGTAGTTTTAAAATTATTTTACGGTCTGATTTTTAATAAAATTGATAAAAAATATTAAAAATTTCATTAAAATCTTTGTACGTCAATGTCGCTATTCAAACAACATTTACTCGCACAGGCTGACCGTAAGCCCATATCCCATCAGTTTTAGCCTTTGGGAATACTTTTTTAATAATTTGCAATGCTCCGTTTACGTCTGCATTAATAAAATTTCCGATTGATATATTATATCATAAAAAAAGGTAAATTTCAAGGGGTAAGCTGCGGGACTTGAAAAAATATTGAAAAGATATTGGGTGAAAACTAATCTTGCAATTTGGAAATAAGCTGATTATATTTCAATGTATAATCCTGTAGTTTGTTTTTAATATTGGCATCAAGCGATTTTGCTTTTAATTGCGTCAAAAGCATCTGGGCGTGATGCAATTCTTCTTTTGACAGTGTTTTGTACATAATATCTTTGGTTTCGATATATTTACGCAGATATTTTTCGCTGTCTGAAATCTCATCGCCGAGAAATTCTATCAGAGTGTTTACGTCCGTTTGTGTCGATTTAATTAATATCTCTTGTTCATCAGATTTTTCAATTCCCCATTTTTCAGGATAAATATTTTCTATCTGAAGCAGTCCCAACAACACCGCGCTTGCATTCGCCGCTTCCTGGTATAACTCTGCGTTATACTCTTCGGCGGTGATACGTTCTATTATTTTTTTGTAATCCGAGTGAATTATCTCGCAACGACTTTCTTCCATTTTATTTTAACGCCGCCTTTCAAAAATCATAACCTGTATCATTTTCGAGTGATTCTGTTTCATCATGTACTGTTTCTGCGGTGTTTTGGACGCGATACAAATCGTGGAGTGGCGTGCCATGCTCTTTGACTAATTCCCAACGTTCCAATTCGCGGCACGTTTCAACATACTCGCGTTTTATTTTTTCTGCCTGTTCGTACAACGGCTTCGCTAAATGACGCATTAAAAAGGGTGATACAAGCCTATTGGCGTGCGTATGTAACGTTGTATATACACACCATAATTCCTCGCTGTACGCTTCTAAAAACCCCTCTATACCGCCTTTATATGAAAAAGAAGTACCGGCAGTCTTAGGCAGTATTTTTACCCCGAATATATCCCGGATTTCTGATTGCAGATATTTTCTGATATTTCCGTAATTCGTATCGGCTAATCTTGACTGCCTTTTAAACCCATGCAGCCCTAAATCCTGAGCGTCAAGAAATGCCGTATTAGCGAATGTTTCAAAGATTGTCAAAGAGTCCACTGTGTCTTGTATTTCTTTAATGCAAGCATTTTTATCGAACGACATTTTACCCTCCTGCTTTATTTATTAGCTTCTTGCGCTATGTCTTCTCGGATTATCAGCCGTATCAGAATATGCGTCGGACGTTCTCATTTGTCTTTCGTGTTCATCGCCCTTATCATGATGTTCATGTTCTTTGGCGCAACATTCCAGATTTTTCATTAATTCATAAATTTCATTAAGTTCTCCGACAAATAACGGACTTGAATTTTCGTAAAGACATTCAATTGCCTTATCCCATTGCTCTTTGACTATTTCATGTTTTTCCCAATAAAATCTTGCGTCATGCTGTTTCATAATTCCCTCTTCCTTTCGTTAATTTCTTAAGCTAACTCTGCAACAAATAATTGTGCAAAAGTTACGTCAATTGCCGTTGTGCCTAAATTTCCTAACGCAACAATATTTCCCACCTCTAACGTGAGCAAACTTGAACCAATCGGAGCTTGTGTTGAAAGATTTCCATTAATAGTAAGCGCGGTAGACGCATCGTCGTCAGACTGAATTATCCAACTAATTAAATACGTTCCAGTAACACACACTGTGATTTGCCCAACATTCAGTGCAATCATCATGTTATCACTGTTATTTGTAACGACAGTCGGTAATGGAATAAATATCGTTGTTGGGTCAATGGTCGTTGTCGTTGTTAATTTAGCTTGGATTCCGGCTAACGCCGTTGTAGTTATTTCGCTGACTTCTTCTTCAAGGTCGGTCACTCTACCAGATAATGTTTTGACAGCCTCTTTTAGTGCGTCAATCGCGGGTTTGATTACTCTATTGACCGCTTTGTTGAATACTGAGCATTTATAGCAATCTGACATTTCACAAGTGTGAGGTTTTTGAGGCAAGTTTAACATATTAATCACTCCTGTTTTAAATTATTTTTTATTTAGATGGAAAAACCGCATTCCCCCTGATTTGATTGATTTATAAAAAATCAGGGCGGCGGTTAAGCCGCCCTTGTGCAATTATGATTTTCAACTTTAAATTTTAAGCATAATCACTGCGTCTTCTGAAATCGCGGCAAAGTACAAAACGTCCTGTATTATTGTAATATAATACGAACCTATTGTTATAAGGTCTGCCAACGCCCGGTACTGTGAATCTGCCTGTGCTGAAATTTTTGCCGTTCGCTATATTTCCATGCAAATCCAACACAACTGGTACAAGTACGCCGTTATTGCGTCTGTAACCACAGCCGACATAATTCTGCGCCGGATATGCAGGGTCTTTCGGGATAGGTCCGTTTCCGACGTAGCCTTCTTCAAATTCTTCTTCTCCGTAACCTAATTCGCCCAATTCTCCGCCATTAACGCCGAGGGTTTCGAGGTTTTCATGTTCGCCGGTTATTAAATTGCCTACTCTGCCTCTGTGTTCTAATTTTGTATAATTCAAGCCGACTTCACCTCTGAAAAATCCGCACGGTTCGACATTTATATAAGTGTCAAGACCGTAAGCGTCAAACGGCGTTTCTCTGTCGATTTGAAGCGTATAGTATGTGTTAGGTTCTAAGCAGTTTGTTGCCGCCGAAATAATAAAAGATTTTTTCTCATCTTTAAATACTGCGTGTTCAGGCGGGCAGCATTCACACGGCTGTTTTAAACATACTTTTCTGACAACCTCGTCTGTGTGAATAGTGAGCTGCGTGGTGTCAAGCCTTTTCTGGTCTTTGTTTATCGGTCTGGGAAAATAATAAAAGTTTTTGCGTTCGCATTTGCACTCGCCATGACAACCGCAGCCGCGTCTTCCATCGTAACCATAACTTGCATAACCAAAATCGACATGATTATAAGTGTTTACTGAATACATAATTTTCTCCTTTAAATATAATAAAATTATACCGCCGGAGATACCGCTAAACGACTGTATACTATGCCATGGCAGACATTCAACGAAGTCCAGCGGTTTATGTTAATCTTGTATTCCGTCCGCTAATACAAGACAACAAACAAAATTTTATGATGTGTAACCGTATGCGCCATGAGGCGCGTTGAATTGCGGATTAAAAGACGGTACAAGACCCAAGCCCCTTATCGCCATAACAGTTTCGAGATGATTAATTCTATTGCCCTGTTCGCGGAGTTTATCCTCTTTGAATTCTTCTCTCATTTTGCTGATGTTAGCGTTTATTTCCGCTGTGTTCTTCAACCCTTGAATTTCATTGTCTTTAAAGCCAAGAAGTGTTGTTTTTTGCTGTTCATAGAAGTATTTGTCATTTTCGGCTCGCTGGTCATAGAAATACTTGCTCATATCTCTGTGGTTATCCCACTCATAATTTTTAGCCCCATGACCGTAACCGCCATCTCCCAATCCTCTTGCCGCTGTTGCCGCTATAATTGGAGTAATAGCTTCCATACCTACTCCATCGTGTTCACGCCGTCTAAACATAGCCGCGAAGATGATTATTGCGAATATTATAAAAATTATAAAAATTATTGCTATTATCATCATCATCGCCATATGGGACGAGTGATGTTTTCCGTCATCATGGGGATGATAATCTTTGACCATGATAGGACTGCCATATCCAAGTGCGTTTGCTGATGTCATAATATTTAATTCCTTTCTGATTTATTTATAAATACATCGATATATTCATAAAACCACCGCGCGAATGGTTGTATGACAAAACTAATCCAAGAAACCGAGCGATTTCCCCATATCAAAGGCATACTCCTCAATTTCTTGTTCGGATTTACCATCGAATATTGGAATACCTGATGTTTTGGCAAATCCTAATGCTTTCCCTTTAACTTCTTCAAGACTACCGCAATTTTTTATATCGTTCCACCGTTCATCACGGCGCAAAGTATCTGCCCATTTCGGGTCAATATTTCTTTCAATAATCTGTGTAATCCCCAAGGGGGACGTTGATTCTGTCACAGACGATTTAACGGTATTCCAAATTCCTTTCAAACTTGTAATGAATTTTACAAACTCTTTTATTGGACCGAACATAATTTACTCCTCCGTATCTTCGTCATCATTTTTAGACTTTGTTTTTGTTTTATTTGTGGGATTTTTTGAATTTACGTCAATTATAAATTCTTTGGGAAGTCCGTCTATTGCAGTTTTGATTTTGTTAATTTCGTCTACCAAGTATGAAACACTCCCAAGAATATTATCTATTCTTGTGTCAGTTTTTTCATTGTCTATTGCGTTTTCAGTTTCTTCGCCATTGATTTCTGTTTTTTTGTAAATATCAACTGTCCATTTACCATTACCCTCATTTAACCATTTATGATATATTTCGCCTGTGTTTGAATTTATAAAAACTATATCATCGCCATCGCGGTCTTTGATTGAATAATTGTCAGCTTCTAATTTGTCTTTAGCCGATACTATTAAAGCGTTATTATTTGATTGAACAGATTGATAATATTGGGCGTTATTCACGGTCTGCTGCGGTGATTGTGATTGGTTGTATTGGGGGACATTATATTGCTGATTTTGTCTTGACTGTTGGTTCTGACGCAATAAATCGTCGTATTCTCTCCTTGCAATTTCTTGCGCTTCGCGCATACGATTATTCAGAATATTCTGATAACTTGGTTCATAATATCCATAATTCATATTTTTCACCTTTTTTTAAAGCGCGGTAATCAAATATGGGTGAATATCTCAAAACCGCGCTGTTCGCTCAATTTATAAATATAGTGTATCAAATATAAAAAATAATTGTCAGCCATGGGTAGAGAAAAAATTTACAAAAAAATAAAAGCTTTGCCATTTGGCAAAGCTTTTATTAATTATTAAATTTTGCAAGCTACTCTTAGTCCAAAAGCCACAGTATCGGCTATAGGCAAAATTCGTTTAGTTTCCATATCAAGCAGTTCTGCTGCTTTATCCCATGTTATACATTCTTTAAAAAGATATTTATAAACGAGATACTTTTGACCGTCTTCGGACTTCAACAAATTTTCATATACTAATAATTGCGGACATATCGGATTATATTTTATATAGTCTTTCTCTTTTTGATATTTGCTTGGTTCATTTTTCGGTTTCCAGTAAAATACTCCGCTCACACCAAAACATGAAAAAGCGATAATTATTATTCCGAGAATAATCGCTTGCCATTCAGGTATTGATTGAACAGTTATTTTTATAACAACAATACACATTAAGAGCATAAAACAAGACGAGAAGTAGCACATAATGAAAGCTGGAATTTTGCGGTATGTGGGCGCGTGGTTTTTTTTGCCCATAATTTCTATTATAGTATTGGTTAAAGCGAATACGCCAAATAAAATAACTAAATAAATTAACGCATTTAGTACCAATCCCATAATGAATATTGAACTCAAACAAGAGAATCCAAGTACCCACACCATAACTTTTTGCTTTAAGTTTAAATTGTTCATAAGTTTACCTGACGTAATTTTTCACAAAATCTACTAAATCGCCAAAAAAGAAAATTTTCCACGGCATAATTAAATTACTCCTTTCATATACTCAACCATAATATAATAATAAAATATTATTGCAATATTTATTAAAACGCATAAAACATATCTTAAATAAAAAGATTCGCCTTTATTCCATAAAAAAACTATCTTTTGATATAAAAATTTAAGTGATTTATTTCCTATCAATGGAATCAAAAAAATAAACAAACTTATAAAAAACATATTTATTGGATTTATAATATTTACATCTTTAAAGATAAATATAAAAATAATAATTTCAATAGAGCCTTTTATTATTAAAATTATATTTATAGCAAAAATATCATAAAATCTTGCTTTATCTTTGTATAATATTTTCACTAATGAGAAAAGCAATATAATAACCAACAGATATCTAAATACACTTCCTGCTAATATACCGCTTGAAATAGTCGCTATAATAATTCCCAAAAACAAGAAAATATTATTTATACGTTCTTTTTTCATTGACTTTAGCGCAATAAATAAAAAAGCCGTTTCAAGTATAATACTTGCAGCAACCAAAACAATATCCATATTAATCCCTTTAATTATTTACGACACTTCTGTCTTCTTTGTCAGGGTCTGTCGGATTATCGACAGGCAAGTGCATTAATTTATCAATCAAACCTTTAACAACACCATTCCCGCCTAAAGCCATATATTCAGTAAACAAACTTTCGGCGTTTTCCCGTGCATATATCGGCATACAGCCTTTATCACTATAAAAATTATATAACTGAATAATCCTGTCACGCAATAAAGCTTTTACGCCTTTTTCAGTAGCGATTTGCCTGTCTTTAGCGTCTTTATTTGTCTTATTTTGTTTTTTTATATACCATACCAAAGCTGTCAATGCCGCGCCTGATATAATTGACGCAATAATCCCTGTTATTAATTCCACACCTATCATATTCTCCATATTGTAGTCGTCCACCCCCGACATTTAATTTTTGTTTAATCTTCTTTATCTTTTTTTCCGTCTGCAAATCCCTCGCCGATTATATACGCGACCAACGTACCAAACGACATAATCAGCGTAGACACACTCTCGACAGTCGACATCTCTACATTCAAAAATATCAGCAGCGGTGTGACAAACCCTACAACCGACAGCCAGAATTTCCGACTTGTCATCTTCACCGCGAATCTATGCCAGTCCCATTTCATACATATTCACCGCCCTTATTTCTTCGTTGTAACGGTAGTCGTATCAGTTTTGCCGTCCCATGTCGCAGTCATTCCCATGAAGCGAAATATCTCTGCTGCGGGCAAATATAGCTCGCCTTTGTACAAAATCCCGTCACGCGGAAATGCCTTGCCGTCTACGATATATTTCGTCGTGCCGAGCGCAGCCGTTATGTTTTGCGGTTGTGTTGTACTCATATTTAATATACTCCTTAAAATATTTAGTATTTTCGCGCCGTAATCTTTACCTGCAGCCCAACCTTTGCCGCTGGGGTTTTCCTGCTGACCCAGCCATTCGACATACGGCGAAACGCCGCGTTCGACAAACTTGAACCGGCTCTCGCCTACCGTCGGCACGACAATCGCGGTTTTCAGCGGCTCTGTGTTTGCATACGCTTTCAGGTGCTGTATCTGAGCCAATATTCCGTCCTTAGGTGTTTTGTAGCTGTTGCCTTTAACTCCCATTGACGTAACAGACATTCCACAGAAATTATTCTGACTTAATATGACCGCCGTGCCGCCTGAAAAAGTGAAATTGCCCGTTTCAATCAGCGACTGTGCAAACGCTATATCTCCGCGTATGTTTTCAGCCGCTCCCTCTGATAGATATATCGGTATCAGGCTGAAGATAGCCTGTGTTGCGTTCGGGTTGACCCGCCTGAGGTATGCTTCCATTTGCGCGGCTGTCGCTGTTGATTTGCCTGTAATCGGGGTTAGATTTTGTGTATTCGCCGCCTTTTTTTGCAGATTCAGATATGACACACACACGTTTGCCACAGCTTGAGCATATGCCCGCTGCCCTTTTTCAGATGTTATGACAGGGTAATCAACAGTAGAATCCATGAAGCCACCCTCGCAGAGCGCAGTCGGTATAGTAGGCTTCGTTTCGCGTACCATGTGAAAATTTTGTTGTTTTGCCCCGCGGTTGCGTAAGCCTGTGACTTTTGCCATTTCATCAACGAACAACGTCGCCAAATCCGCATCGCGTTTAGGCTTGTTCGGGTGCGAGTATACCTCAACTCCCGTCCATTCTCCCCATGCGCCGGTATTGGCGTTGTGATGTATGCTTATTGCCAAATCGGGATTGTTTAAGTTGATAGTGTTCGTGCGGTCTGTGAGCGGCGTATCAACAACGCCCTTTATATCGTCGCAGCGCAGCACTTTAACGTCATAATCGGCTAAATATCCCGCAATGTATCGGCATACCATGTCGTTTAAAGTCCATTCGTTGACTACGCCGACTGCGCCGTTCGGGGTGCGTTTTCCGGGGGTGTTTTTGCCGTGCCCAGCGTCAAAAATTATTGTTTTGCTCATCTTATCACTTCCTTTCAAATTAATTTATATCTCGGTTTTTCTTCTCCGAATATAAGCCACCTAACGAAGTCATCAAGCAGTATTCCGACTACGCTCAACCATTGCCACAACATCATATATGACAGGCATATCTGCCCCATAAAGTTATACGGTACATCGCTGTAATCCCATATATCGAGTTTCAGCCACACGTTGAGTATCAGCCCCGCTATTAATTCAACGCCTGTAATTATAAGCCCAGCCAGTACCATTTGTGAAGTTAGGCACATATCCCACTCGTACTGTTGATTTATCAGCCCTATAAGGACAAAACAAATACCGCCGACCAATACCATTGAGATATGACTGTAGCCGCGCCACAGCAATTCTATGAAATAATATACCGCGCCACCGACAGTCATCAGTATCGCATATCTACGCAAAGTTTCCCAAAATTTCAATAATTTCATCGTATGTTTCAGCCTCTTTGATTTGTATTTCTCCCTTTTGCTGTTTCATTACTATCGGTGTTACATATGCCTTTATATCGTTGGCAAGTGCAAGTAAATCTTCAAACTCCCACAGTTCGCAAGGTTCGCCGGTTGCGTTCCATTGAAGTGTAATCGGCTGCCCTGTCTGCGCGTTCATCATGTACATACCGAGTTGAGCAGATAATAAATTTTGTTTTTCAAGCGTCACGCTATAATATTTGCCGTCAGTCCATTTCATGGGGATTTCAAGTTCAGCCGCAACCCACTGTTTTGTCCGCAATATTGCCTGATTTTTTGCTTGTTCAATATCCGGTTCGGGCGGCGACCCCGCTTCCGTCCATTTCTGTTTCTTCTTGTCGAATTTAGCGCGGTATAACCCGTCCGGCGGTCTTATATCGGTTATATCGTCCGGCAGATAAGGGAACATATCTATTACTTCTCTCTCGACTTCAAACTCTCTTTCGACAGGCACTTCAATTTCAATTTCGACTTCTTTCTCTACCGGCACTTCAATCTCTGTTTCTACTTCTTCACCGTCTTCATTGATATGAGTGACAGTTTGAAATTCCATGACTGTTTGTATTTCCGTGGTTGTCTGCATTTCCATAACCATTTCCGTTTCAGTTACCATTTCCATTCGCGGTACTTCCTTGTAAAAGCCTTCGGATATAACCGGCTCAATATAGTAACCGTTCTTGTCAAATCTGTAGTATTGGTTCATAAATTATTTTCCCCTCCTTATGCGTCTGCTATGAATGAAAAGTTTATATAATATCCTGTACTTGGCGGTGCAGCCGAATTTGGTGTATCTTCTAAAGCTAAACTGCCAGTTGTACCTATGGAAAAATGCCTTATAGTGGAAGGATTTGTCGCAGCCCCTTGAAACGGCAGTGTAAGCCCGTATACAACCTCAGACGGTCTAAATTGTGCCGGCAAAACGGAAAAAATAGTTCTGCCAAATTCAGTCGTATATATTCTCGCATTTACAAAAACAATGTTGCCAATTTTTCTGTATCGCGCAAACTGTGCCGTTGCCCCATTCTGCAGCACCATGTCGTGCCACACGCCGTCATCTGTGGCTATCTCTTCAGTAATATCTACCCACGTTGTGGGTGTATCGGTGGGATTGAGTACAATATGCGCATCACTGGTTTTATTATCCAGAGGTTCTACTACCACTTCCATGCTGTTTGTAGCTACGCCTATATTGGGATTGCTCGCCGTAACTTTCAGCATAATGTTCGCCGCTGTTATTCTGCACCAGTGCAGCGTGACGTTTGACGGCTGGTTCAATGTACCCGCACTGTTTAATATGCGTGCATTGGTGACGTTGCTGCCGTTGTATATTTCCCACGAGAATACGCCGATACCGTTTGTGCCGCTTGTTACGGCGGTTACGCGGTACGCGCCTACGGCGTTTATTTGCGCGAATATAAACTCGTTCAATGCGCCTGTGTAGCTGCCGCTCATCCAAGATACTTTTGGTCGAAAAAACCCACTGGTACGAAATCCGCTAAGATGTATATTGCCTGATATACCTTGATATACACCATTTTTGATTGGATTAGTTATAGGTTCAGGTTCTATAATGGTGTCACCAACGAATGGTAGTGTAATAGGCGATGTAATAATTAATGGGCTAATATGACTGTGTGTAGTATTATTATAAAGCAAGTAGGAATATCCGCCTTGAAGATAAATATAAATATTACCATATTGAAAATGAGATATTATTTTTTGTACATTTGGATAAGTAAAACTTGACTGATTCTTTATAATTTTATAATATGGTGATCTTACGCCATAGTACGATGCAATACATTTAATCCATAATGATAAAGATGCTGACCCTGAAATATCTCTCCCCGCCGGTCTGTATATAAAAATATCCAAATATTCATTAAATTGCACGGGATATGCCAAATTTGAATCTAAGTGAGTTAAATCTAAAACTTCGGGACGCACAAGATACCTGTTAGCATATATATTTCTAAAATTGACTGCACTGCTTCCTATATCCATTATACCAGACCCTGTGGGTATCAGAGGTACTCTCTGTGTTATCTGCCCCTGTGCCTTACCCATAGCCGCCAGCACGCTGTCTGCCGCCGTTATAGCCTCATTTTGCGGTGTCAGCCCTGTCAGAGCAGTACCTCTCGCAGACGCGCCGAAGTCTGCCCAGCTTTTGTCCCCGCGCAGATATTGTGCTGTTGTGCCGTCGGGGGGAATCACGTTCAAACTTGTCATCCGCGTAATGTCCTCGGTATAGGGCAGTATGGTATGCGCTTCCTCCGTTATTTCCGAAAACGTTGCGCGGCGTATCGGTTCAGCTACCGAAATATATCTGGTCGCGCTGCGGATTTCTACAGATACTTTGTTGTGTCCGTTGTTGGTCAGCAGATATACGTATAATCGGTTGTTTTCTATACGGTACCCGATATGTCTGTACCTTACATTCAAGGCACTCGGCAGAAATATTATTTCCTCAGTGGGATTTCCGTCGGTTAAAAACTTAAATACAGCCGTACCCAATAATCCGAACAGCGCGGTATTGCTGTTTGTTTGTCTTGTGGCGTATACGTCAAACACTAAGTGCAGACCCGGCGTGGGAACGCTGAACATGGGTATTGCCGACTGCGTCGTTATTTCTATATCTACCAGAAACTCTATACTTCTCGTCAGATTAGCGCCTATCTGCCCCTGCGCCTTGCCCATAGCAGCCAGCACGCTGTCTGTCGCCGTTATAGCCTCATTTTGCGCTGTCAGCCCTGTCAGCGCAGTACTTCTCGCGGACGTGCCAAAGTCTGCCCAGCTTTTATCGCCGCGCAGATATTGTGCTGTTGTGCCGTTGGGAGGGACTACTTCTTTGCTTATTTCCTCTATATTATTCGTCAGTTTCGAGTAGTCCTCATTGGTAAAATTCCGCCCTATCACTTCTCCACTTGCCCATACCCTCGCTGTACCCTCAATGCCCCTTGTCACTCCGGTAAGCGCGTTTCCCGATACGTCGGTATATAATACCGTTTCGGCGTTTTCGTCGTACCCTATTGTGGCATAGTTCGGCGCGTCGGGAAATACCGATATGTCAACCACCGGTATTGTCGTTGCCGCAGCGGTTATCCCGCTTGCCAATTCCGTCTGCGGAGAGAACGGAATACCATTATACATTGGCTTTAAATTCAATTTCCACCGCCTCACTTTCTATCGTTAATGTGCGTTCCTTGCCGTTTTTCAGATAACCTAACGTAGTTTTGCTTGTGTCAGCCGTAAATCCAAGTATTTTGTCAAATTCTATACCATCTATGCTTTTTATTTGTATGTCGGACATTTTTAGTTTCTCAGAGATTTTGTTTTTATTGGTTATTTCCATTGTTCCTCCTTTATACAGGTAATCTGCCTGAACGTGACTGCACGAAGCCCATCACGTTATAACTTAATTCCACTCTTGCCAAATCATACGGGCGTATGCCTATCGTATGCCATGTATCGCGGGGTATGCGTCCATCTCTCAATAAATATTCAGTTATATCTATCTCGGCATCTCTCGAATTGAAATGCGCTTTAGACTGCCCATTCACGAACAGCTCAAAACCCTGCGCGTTGCCCGCCGTCCTTATCACAATGGGAAGATCATGCGTGTGCGACGTGTTCACCGTGTGACTATGCTGGATATTGACCGTGTGCGAATGTGATATATTCACGGTGTGCGAGTGACTGTTCACGCTGTGGCTGTGCGAAGTGTTCACGGTATGCGAATGTGCGTTGACCATGTGGTTATGAGATGTATTTACGTTGTGTGAATGATTGTTGACCATATGACCATGGCTGGCTACGTTATGCTGATGAGATGTAACAAACCCTTCCAGTCCGTGCGTGTGATGAGCCACCGCCGTTCCGTACATTATGTTCACGTTTGCCGTCATGGTCGTAATGGAAAATGTGTTTCCCGTAGTTGAACCACTTACATTTGTAGTGGTTCCACCTACGAGATTAGTTGAAGTATTTGCATTTCCGCTAACGTCCGTAGTGCTGCCGTTGGACGACGTGGACACAGAAGTTCCCCCCGCTGTTCCCGTACTCCCCGTAACGGACGACGTTGCCGCCGACGTACTCCCGTTAGTGCTTGTACTCTGCGCTGTGCTTCCCACCGTAGTTGTACTCTGCGCCATATTTCCTGCGCTGACCGCAGACGGCGTATATGCCCTGAACGCCGTCAGGCGTATTTTGCACAGTATATAATTAATATTTATAAGCGTGCTCGGTATAAACATCGGTATATTCACGGCGTTCGCCGAGTCCGTATTGTCGACGACGGTGTCGGCGTATATCTGCGTCGCGCCCTGCGAGTATGTCGATTCTATACGCAGTCTGTCCGCAAGGTCGGATATTGTTCCCGCTATATCGCGGGGTCTGTTTGCTATTTTTATTGTTTTCTGCGGAATTTCGTCGTAATTATTTTCTACTTCCACGACATAACTTTTCAAGCCCTCCACTATCTGTACCACATCGCCGATTTTAGGATTGCCTGTGACTTCCGTTTCATATTCTATATATGGTTCTTGCAGTTCGTTCAGCATCACCAGAGCCGCTTCGAACAAGCTCTGTTCGTCCGTGTAACGCCTGTCTGTCCACACAGTTTCTATTATACCGTACCTGTCTGTATATTCCTGCAGCGATTGCAGATAATTTACGCCGTTGTTGACATTCCGTATAGTTAGTTGGTTTATCCCCTCTCCTGCTCCATAGGCATATAGCCGCGTACACAGATATTTGCTGTCAGACTGTCTTGACAGTCTGAGCCTGTTATGACCTCTCCTGACATAAAAATCAGGGTTGCGGTTCTCATCAAACTGTTTCAATGATACCCTGTACGGATATACAGACGTATCAAATATCCACTGATACATATCAACAAAACGGTTAGCGACTGCGAACAGAGCCGACAATATATTTTCTTTTTCAAGTCCGTATTCAAATTGCCGCCTGAAATCACATTCATGCAATACCCAGTGTTTCTCTGTCTGCATATCGAGATAATGCCTGATAACATCCTCCGTGAATATACCCAGTCCGCCGATTGTATCAAATTCAGGGATGGCTGTATTCATCAAAAGGGCTATGACGTGTTCACATTCGTATGTGATATACCCTGTTTCGCTTTCTTCTGCTTTTTCCCCTATTATACGGTAAATTTCACCGCCGTCAAATCTAATCAGATGAAATTTCTGGCAATATTCATTTTTTAGGTCTGTATCTGGAAGTGCGAACTCGAAAAAACTTACCGCGTTTATACGTATGCTTTCTTTTATATTGAATGCGTTTTCAAGCACGGCAAGCTTCTTCCTGTTTCTGTCATATATTTCAATCATTATAAATATCTCTCCAAATATATCAGCTGCCCGTTCAGCGTTCCGTCCGGCAACGCAATTATATCAATGGTACTGCGCGAAATATTCACCCAACTGCCTTCATGCAGATGCAGTATGCTTTCTCCGTTTAGCGTCACTGTAAAATTTTCGCTGTCTATGCGAAGTTCTCCCCCCGGCGGTATCGTCACATCAATCACAAGCATATCTTCGTCGATTATACCGGCGTTCAACACCCCGAATATACCCTCTCTGAAATTTGCCCCGAAAGATATATTTTCCCCCATGGACACATTGGCGTTTATGTTTTCGCCGAAGTCGTGATGATATGATATATTCATACCGGCGAAGATTTGCATATCAATGCTCTCTTCAAAATCTTTTTTGATTGATATATCGCAGCCCGCGAATGTTTCAGCTGATATATTTTCCCTGAAACTATGCGAAAAACGGTAGTTTGCCACCGCTGTGTTCTCTGCACCGAAAGTTTCGCCGAATGTGTGGGCAAATCTTATACCAGCCGTAAGCGTTGTTTCAGTGTTTATGACTTCCCTAAAATTGTGCTGTATTCCTATGTTTTGACCGGACGAAATCAAAACGCCGATTATTTCAGTGAAGTTTGCCTGTATCCTCAAGTCTTTTTCGATTCTCTCGCGAAGCGAAAATCCTGTGAGAGAAAATCTACCCCCGAACATATCAGTTCACCCCGACAGTTATATCTCCCGCTTCAACAAACGGCATATATCCTCTTCTCACCTGCATTGACGCCGGTATCTGCTGATTCCATACGATAAGTCCTCCCGCCGCCGAATCAGTTATTGCAGTCCATGACCATGTTCCCCAGTTTGTTGTCGGTCTGTTGAAATTCACTTTCGATATGTTCCGTATAACCGTGTGACCGCCCGGCTCTTTAGCCGGAGCGGTAAAAACCAGAGGTATACGCTCATAGTTGTTGCCCGCGAGTTCTGCTCCCCCGGTTTGCGGGTCGCCGTTAAACAGCGCACAGTGCGGCTCAATTCCGCTCAGCGTCTGACCCCTTACCACATTGAACAATCTGGTCTTGTATGCCGTACTTAAATCGCCTATGCTGAAAAACAGCGTTTCGCTGATTAACAGCACCGGTGCTATATTAGCCGATATAGGCAAATCTTCAGTCAATTGACCATAAAGATACATATTGCCTCCCGTTACGCTATCATAAATCCCGATAAACCTGACCGTCCCCGCCGCTGTTGGCGATTGCGGAAACACTATTTCGGTATCGTTGATTATTCCTATACCCGTACCCACCGGCGCGGGATTGGCGAAAGTCACCGGCATACGCTGATACCCCGGATATGACAACTCTGTTCCGGTATTTCCCATATCTCCGGGCGATGTGAGAAACAGCCCACAAAAAACCTGAGTGGGAGCGTTGAATACCGCGCCGCGCATTACGTTTAAAAAAGATTCTTCCGCGTATTTGCTCAAAAACATTATTAGTTTCTCCTTTTAGCTACAATTTGTATTCCGGTCACGTCAAAACCGGTTTCATTCCGCAAAATAATAGTACACGGCGTTTCTGCCGTGCCTTTATACTGTATTCTGTTTATGCCTTCTTCTATTGGCTGTGTTACCAGCTTGCCGTATGCGAACGGTTCGCATACAAAATTGAGTTCGAATTCACCGTCAGTAGTGTCTGTATTTCCCGTTTCAATATCTTCTTTTGCATAATTATAATGTGCTATAAGTTCGTTAGCATTGTTTATTTCTCCGACATAATATTTATCAGGCTCTATATCAAGAACTATATTACCTTTTTTAGACAACCAATAAGCAATTTCGCGAATGTCAGACCGCGTCATTTTTTCTATTTTTGATGTCAACCATATACAACGCAATCGCAAAATCCGGTCATTATACCATTGTGCGCCGTAATCATATGTACCATTCCTAAAAGGTACAAGCTGTCTGCGTTCTCGTTTATCAGGCAGAATAAAGTCATAAGAATTGGCACGTATACCAAATTCGTCTGTACTATTTCTCCCTCTGAAATTAAAACTAAATGATTGTATCTGCGTCAAAATTGCTTAACCCCTTTCGCTCTCGCGTCTTTTTGTGTATTATCGTTTATCTCTCTGCTTATTCTTTTAACGTCTAAATGACTTGCCACATAGAAATTTTGGTGATAGGTAAATTGAACAGGACGCTGACTTCCCGCCTGTCCTGCCATAGCTCCCGCTAATACAGGTCTGCTCGTTCTCGCGCTTATATCGGCATTTATACTATCGACGTCGAATCCGCTGAACGTATCTTCAACGGCAGTGCTGACTTTGCTTGATATTTCTTTTAAACCCTCGATAAATCCTTGTCCTGTGTCGCCGCCTATACGCATAAACACGCGGCTTGGAGAACTTATCTGCAACGCCGCCTGCGCTGTTTGTATTGCCTGTTGCATAATGCTTTGTATAGAATTAAGAACGCCTGAACGCCCCGATTCTATACCCTCTATTAAACCGTCCGTTATTGATTCGCCTATAGCTATATATTCTTTGCTCGGCGAAGCTGAATCAACTGCTTCCCTTGACGCGAGCAATCCGGCTTCTTGGAGTTTTTCCAGCGCGGTTACTAAAAAAGATTTTTTCTTATCAATACCTTCTATTTCGCTTTCGACTAATGTTTCGCCTAATTCTTCATAAACGTCGCTTTTTCCCGCTCTTATTTTGTTTGTATCCTCTGCTTTTTTTATAGCGTCGTACATTATTGTGTGCATGGTATCTTTTAATTCTGGGGTCATATCCCTTATGCTCTCTATCCAAGTAAGCACCATTATGTCGCCTATTGGATTTTCATCTGACGACATCTTTTCTGTTAAGTCAGCAAGTAACTCCGTAATTTTTTCGTCTGTTTCTATTCTGAGTGTTTCTAATTCAGCCACAGCCAAATTACGTGCTAATTCATGTTTCTTTTGATAATTATCACTTAATTTAGTTAATTCTTCATCTGTAGATTCATTCAACGCTTCGAGATAGCTTACGGCAGACGGTCCCATTTTGCGTAATTCTTCGAGCAAGCCCTCGTCAATGCCTTTTTTAGCAAGTTCAGTTAAATTTTTTTCCCAATTTTCTAAATTGCTAATTTGGTCTTCAAGATTTTCAGCCATTATTTGTGCCTGTGATTTTGACGCTGTTTCTGTCGCCGTTGTTAAATTTCTATGCGCTTCCTCAACATTTTTTTGCGCGTCTATTTGCTTAATTTGCAATTCTCTGTATTTTTCAGAAGTAATTCCTGCTTCTGTCATAGCTTCATTAACTTTGCGGAGTTCTTCCATAGCCTTGTTATATGCTGTTTGGCTTTCCTGAACTTTTTTTGTGTTCTTTTCGACATTGGTTTCCTGCAAGTTTACTTCACTGAATAATCCGAATGTATTAAATATTGCTGCCGCTCTTTTTTCTACCGCGTCGGTATATTTCGCTTCAAGGTCTTCCATCTCTTTAATTGCGTCCATTTCAGCCTTACGCACTTCCTCGCGTGCTTTGGAAAGGTTTTTATCGGCTTCTTCGCGCTGTTTAGTGCCTTCTTCGTATCTGTCGGCTACTCTCTGCCACGCTTCAATTTCTTCTTGGGTTGTAAGCAGATTTAATTCTTTTTGGGCTTCTATCCATGTTTTAGAAAAATTAAACGATTCTTCTCTTGCGGCTTTTTCCGCTTCAAGTTCTTCTTTGCGTAAATCCTCGCGAAGTTTAGCTACAGTTTTATCAATTTCGATTTTTTCTTTGGAAACTTCGGTATAATGCTCGCCCAAAGCTTCCCACATCTTTATTTCTTCGGAAATGCTGTATTCAACGTCGTTGCGGTAATCCTGTATCATCAATTTAGAACTGTCGTAAAATTCTTTCCACGCCCGCTCCTGTTCTTTTGCCGCATCAGAATTAGCTTTTTCTTCGTCTTTCAACAGTTTTTCGCGTATTTTTCGCGCTTCTGTTTCAGCCGCGATTCTTTCTTTCGTCATTCTGCCATGATTTTTTGCGACTTCGTCCCACATGGCAGCTTCTTCAACTGCCATATAATCTGCACTGTTTCTGTAATCTTTTATCCATAGGACGGCTTCGTCATATGTCATTTTAGACATATTTCTCGCGGCTTCGCCTACTAAGTGAGAATTTTCTGCTATGCCTATTGCCATACCTTGAGGAATTGTTTTGCCTATTTGGTCTCTGAATACTCTTGACGGCGAATGTGCGTCAATTTCTTTTTGTGCAACATCTTTCGCTCTTCTCATCATGTTTTGTATGGCAGTATACAGAGATGAGCTTGCACTGTCTAAACCCCGAACCATGCCGTCTACGATATTTTTCCCTGTTTCCAAAAAGTTGCTTAATCTTATTTGTTCGTCAATCATATTACGGGCATCAACGATTAAATTTTCGCTTGCATTGGTTAAATTCTTATTCCTTTCTACTCCATCGGCTATATCGTCAACCATGTCAGAACCTAAATTCACAGTTTCGGGCAATCCGAATACTTTTGACATCGCTTCTACCGCGCTTTCGCCGCCTTTGCCGAATAATTCGCTTAATTGCTGAAATTCGCTTTCGGAAGCAGTTGTCATTGCTTTTACATATCCTGCACCCTCTGGTCCCATTCTACGCATCTGTTCCAATAATCCGTCGTCAATACCGCGTTCTGCTAATTTAGCTATATTATCCGACCATTCTTCGAGCACTCGTTGATTATGTTCAAGGTTCTTTACCATGTCAGCGACAGTTACTTCCGTTTCATCGCTTAACTGTTTAAACATATCTGTAGCTGTCTTTGTGTAGCTTTCAATATATTGTTCTTGTTCTTTTAACAATTCCTTGTATTGGTCGAGCGTTAATCCTCGTTCGACTGCTTCGGCTGTTAATAAATCGGTGTATTCTTTTTCTGCCGCCATTTGCGCTTCAATCAATAATTCATGCTGATAATTGACTTCTCTCATATTGCGTTCAACATCATTCATAGCGTCTATCTGTTCATCTGCTGAATTTCTCGCGGCTTCCGACTGTCTTATAGTATTTTCAACTATTGAAGCTGAAAGCTCCTCCATAGCTTTTTCGTTTTCGAGCCATTGAGCATTTAATTCTTGACCCGACTTTACTACTTCCGCATAAGATTCTTTGGTTTTTTTATTATTTTTCAATGTGCCGTCAGCTATTTGTTCTTCTGTTTTAAACCTAAGCTCCATAGCCGCTTTTCTTTGGCGTTCAATATCAATTTGTTCTTTTGCCAGTTCTTTTAAACGCTCCTGCATTGCCGCAGTTTTAGCTTCTTCTTGCCGCGCCGCAATTAAATCTTTTATATTACCCTGAACCTCTATAAGCTTGTCATTCTCCATATCATAGCGTAAAACAGTTTCGCCCATAGCGTCATTCAATCTGTCAACTTCTAAAGCTAATCTATGTTTATCTTCGACTGTCTTATTTTCTTTTTGAGATAACTTTTCTATTTCGCCGTATAATTTAGATGATACTGCTATTTCATCTTCTATAGACTGTATTTTGTTTCTATATGCTTCCTGACTTGCTTCTATGGATTCATTTAATTTATTATTAGATTCATGTAGTTCTTCCGTTGATTTTTTTAATTCTTTTTGTTCTTCCGTAGCTTTAGATGTCCATGCCACGAACGCAACTATACCTGCTGTAAGCGCAGCTACTCCGGCGACTATTAACCCTATAGGATTTGCAAGCCATGCCGCATTTAAAGCAAGCATTGCCGCCGTCGCCAATCCCTTTGCTACCGTTAATGCTCCCATAGCCAAGGAAGCCGCCCCTGTAGAAGCCGTCATAGCTATCATTGCGGTATTTATCCCCGTCAAAATAGCTTGTATTGCCGCCGCCGCTTTAAATGCGATAAATCCTGCCGTTACTGCCGATAATATGGGGATAAATATATGAAGATTGTCTTTAACAAGATTTATTGCGCTATTTACAGGTTTTAAAATAACGTCAAGACCGCCGAACGCTGTTGCAAGCCCTAAAACTAAGGCGGTAACAACAGCTAATGGATTAGCTGCTATAACTGCATTAAATGCTGTAAACGCTTTGCTTACCATATTCAACAATGGCGCGATATTCATAACCACTACAAACGCGCCGACGGCAACCGTTACTGCGGAGACAATTTTCGTTACCGTATCAAAATTATCACTCAAAAATCGCAATGCGCCTATCGCACCATTCACAGCTGATTTTATAGGTTCTTGAAATTCCTGATAGAACGATATTCCTATATCCGCTAAATTTGCTCTTAATTTATTCAGACTTCCTTGCAAAGTATCCTGCTGAACAGCCGCCATTCCTGCGGATTGCCCCAAACCGTCAAAAGCGTCCTGCGAGCCGTATATTGTTTCGGTCAGCCATTCCATGTCCTCGTCAGTCGCGCTTAAAACGGCATTTAATGCGCTTAAAGACGCTGTGTTAAATATCGTTGTAGTATACTGCGCTTTCTGCGCTTCGTCCATATCTCCGAATGTTTCTCGCACCTCGTCCATTATTTGGCTCAACGGCTTAAATTCGTTATTAGCGTCAAGCACGGACAAGCCTAATTCTTCCATCGCCGCCGCAGATTTATCCGTAGGACTAATCATATCAAGAAGCATACGGTTTAATGACGTTCCTGCTTTGCCGCCTGTTATACCGTTTTCAGCCATGAGTGCAAGTGCGATTGATAAGTCATCTATATTCGCGCCTATCATGCCCGCAGTAGGTCCAACCTGTTGAAAAGCATAATCAAGTTCGCCTACCGTAGTATTTGCAGCGCTGATAGTTGCGGCAAGTACATTGGCGATATGCGTGCTGTCTGTAGCGTCGTCACCGAATGTTTTTAATGTAGAAGCCATAAAAGCTGTCGCCATATTAAAATCTTCGCCTGACGCGGTTGCCAATAATAAAGCTCCGCGCATATCATTAATCATTTCGTCAGCGTCTCCGCCTGCCTCGGCTATAAACTGAAAAGATTTTGCTATTTGCGTTGCTGATAATCCAAAATCTTTTGCCATTTCGCGAGACGCTTCTGCCATAATGTCTATTTCTGCAGTAGTACCGCCTGTTACTGCGGCTATGTTAGCCATCGCCTGTTCAAATTCAGAACCGACTTTTACAGCTGCCACTGCCACTGCCGCCATTGCCGCGGCTGCTACTGCCGCCCATTTTGTTATTGTCTTTTCGACATCGCGGACGGTAACATCGAGCCCTTTTATTTTATCCTTTGACTTATCAATTCCGTCGCCGAATCCTGCGTCTTTTAAGCCTATTTCAGCCCATAACTCAAATAGTTTAATTTCATCTCACCCTTTCTCGAAAAACAGCATAAGAAAAGAACACAAAAATATTGTGTTCTTATTGACTTTTATTCATTTATAGTGTATAATGTGTATGCAGACAGTAACCGCCACCGGCTAAAACGGCGGTTTGCGGTCAACTCAAATTTATGTTAAAGTATTTAAACAAAATTAGTCGCACTTTTAAGCTGGGGCGACTAATTTACTTTTATATTAAAGAAATACATTAGTAATAATGATATTACAATATATCCTAAAAATTTCAGTAAATTTTTGTTCACAGCGTCACCTCCTTTCGGAGATGAGCCGACCGCCCTACTGTCCGCTGTCATATTATATCAGTTTTTGTATAGAAAGTCAATCAGATTTGGCTTTATTTTTCTTTTTTCGTTGATTTTTCCTGTAATAATCTTTTATATCTTCTTTAGTTATTTTAGTCTTTATATCCTCTTTTTTAGGTTTGGGATTAATCAAATCAGCCCACCTCGGCATTGACGGCGTACTTTCCTTATCTTTGTTAGTAAACCGTCTTTCTGTAGCCAAAGCCCACAAGCAATCATTTATATAATTGTCTTTTTGTTTGTTAATCTCGTCCTGTTTAACTTTCGCAACCGTATAAATCACAAAAGGAGTTAATTTCATAGTGCGCGGAAGTTCCGCCATAATCAATATTATTCTGTCTGTTCCGACGGCTCCGCATAAGTTAAAAAACTTTTGAAATCTGTATCGGCTATTACTTGCTTTATCCGGGATATAAGCTTAGGGGGAGGGTATTGCTTTATTTCCTCTATTTGCTTTTTCTCCAATATGCTCAATATTCCAAAAATAACGTTTCTGTTTTCTTTAGAAGATAAAAGAGATACTAAATTCGACATACCGTCTATAAATGTTTTAGTCGTTTCGCCACGCGAATCATTAAGTTCCTTTTCCATTTCGACCACTTTTACACTTAAAGCACCAAGCCTTTTCATTATTCTTTGTTTTTCTTGTTCATCTTCGGCTTGCTCTAACTGTTCTTTCAATGATTTCATCTCTGTCTGCAAGCCGTGGGCAACGGAAGCTTCAACGAGCCTGATTTGAAGAATATCCATATTCGCTATCACGGACAAAATCGGCGATAAGATATAAACGACATCGAAAAATTCATCGCCGTTTAATTCTGCTATTTTTCTCATAAAAAATCCCTCTTAATTTTTATTTACGGCACGATTGGTTCTTTTACCCATGTCATTATTTCTACAGGCGCAAATTCCGTATCTGCCCAATCTCTCGCATTTCCTGTGAATATACAAGCAACTTCGCTCTCACTTTTATCTTCTCCAGACATTGTTACACTTTCAGTATTAATAGCTCTGAACAATGTCGTAACCTGAATATCACCATTTACCATTTCTTTTACCAAACACAAATTGTCCATATAATCTGTAGGTCGGGGGGCACCCATACGAGGTCTTAGGCTATATGTTCCTTTATCTGTGTCTTTCACAACGTCACTCATGGGGAAAATACGTTGTAAATTAGTAGTATTCTGAATTAAAAGTGTTGCATTTATTTGCGGCGTAGCACTGTCAACCACAAAATCACCAACTGACCTTACACGTCTATAATCATATTCAATAATTCTTATTTCTTGTTCAAAATTTATTGACGTACCACCTCTTGTTATACCAAGATATGATGGTGTATCCATAGCTTCAAGATATATATCAATAAATTCATCATAATCTTCTGCTTCCATCATTAATTCGTAAAAATTTTCAAGTAATACTCCCGCGTCCTGAACTAAAAATCCAAGATTAGGATTAGCTCTTACGATAGCCATAAATCAATTCCTCCTTTTTAAATCAGTTTTCTATATTTTCAAAGCTTAATTCTGTATTGCGATTTTTTCGCGTTTTTTCATTGATTTCTTTTTCTTTGGTTTTTTCTTTATTTGGGTCTGATATTTGTCTAAACTCCAGTAAACTTTCATCTTCTTCCAAAACCAAAGCATTTCCCAAAATATCGTCTGTCTTTATTCTTTGCCATACTTTGCCATACTTGCTTATATATTGTTTTGCCATTTCGTCACTCCTTTCTGGTTGCACAAAAATACTGCCATTGCGGCAGTTATAAATTATAATTTCTTACTATTATTCGCATAATTCCCGCTCTATTCAATAAGTCATTATCTTCAGGCGGTAGTGTATCGGTGAACGGATTTGACCGCCATATCCACAGTTTACCCCCGCCGTCTATATCAAGCACAACCCCTGAATGGGGTATTTTTTCTCTTGCCTGCGCCAATACATCGAGCATTAAACCATCGGTTTGCGCATGCGTCCATACAATACCTGTCAATATTGTATTTTCAAGTATATCTGTTTCAGATACGGTATATGTTATATACGGCAAATCTGGTGCACGTCCTCCTGCTGGCATACCCGGTCCGAATTCAACTGCGTGTCCACTTCTAAATGCTTTTAAGGGTTCAAAAGGAAATCTTCCCCTATTAAGGAAAGACGACCAAAATCCGTGTAATGCGTCATTTACGTTTCTCATTGAGGTTTTTCCGTCCTTTCCGCATTAGCTCTCAAAAACTGCGATTCCGCTTGTTCAGGTGATTTTACAGGAACCCCTTTAATGCGATAATATGTGTTGTCACTATCACGCCGTAAAATATCGTTTTCTTCTATAGGTACGTTTATTTTTGTAGCAAAAGTACCTATAGAAGTAAATCCCTGCGCTTCGGCAACCATCATTTCATTAGATGAGTTTTGTATGAATACACCTTGTATATCTGCTCCGTCAGCCCAACGCCAGTGAACATCGCCGAAGAGGTCAGTGTAACTTATCTGACTTTGAATGAAAAATTTTTCGTAATAAAATTCAAGCATTAAATGCTTACCTCCGGAAACATACGAATAAAAGGTTTAAATCGTGCCTGATAAAGTTCAAGCCATGTCAAAGGCGCACCTGTGTCTTTATTAACGGCTTTGCTATGTGAGTGCAAATTTACAACCGTTTCACTTACATATGGGCTTATTCTCATTGCTGGATTTTTGTAAACCGACAATATTTCTTTACATAAAATCAAGAAATCCGGCGGTATCGCCAATCCGTATATATTTCCCTCAAATTCTACGTTCAATTCTTCATCATCGAGCAGATAATCATTGGGGAATATATCGTTTATGCCGGATATTTTATAAATGCCCGTGACAATATTTATATCATCTTGCAGTAAAATATATTGTCCGGATTTATAAGTTTCCGAAAGAGTTATACGACCGTTCACGACCGCAAAATCTCCGGTTTCTTGACTGTGTATAAAAAAATTCCTGCATTGCCTCATGACCTGTAATATTATGTCATTCAATTCATTTCGCATTTCTAATCACCAAAATATATACATATTCACATATTATATCACGTAGTATCTTATTCGCCGTTGAGAGCCGCCACAGCGCATGATAAAGCATCCAAATTGGGTTTATCTCTGCCGCTTTCCTTTGCCTTTGCTTCGACAAGCTTTCCGAAAATGCCGTCAATCTTGTCAATAAACTTATCAATTGTTTCTATCTTTTTCTCCATTGTTACAGGCACGCCGTAAATTCTATTGAATATCTCCCAGAATAAATCTTTGTCAGCCGCACAACCAGACCTTCGGGCTACCTCGATTAAATATTCAACTTCATATGCCTTTTTAAGACAGCATGGCGTTTCTTCTTCGCAATTTTTTTCATCTAAGTCATCTAAGATTGCTATGATATTTTGCATTGTTTTTTTGGTACTTTCGTCCATTTTCGTTACCTCGTTTTTAATAATTTGTTGCAAGATATATAAATCATCTCTTACTTCCAAGGCTAAACCGCGTGAGCGAGAATCTTGAAAGATTTAATTTATTCGGAGAAGGCGGTTCAGGTGGTATGGGCGGTTCAATTATGCGTCTTCTTCGTCGTTGCCATATTAACCATATCAACTGGCGAGAATTCATTTTTAACAGCCTCTCTTTCTTTTGCTGTTTTTCTTACTTTAATCGGTAAATCATTAATTGAAGGCGTAACTGCTGCATCTTCGACTTTTTTAGTTCGCCTTCTTCTAAATGAAGCTAAGCCCATAATAACATCTCCTATAATCCGTGCCGTATTTCAACCATACCTACGTGTTTTGGGTCATAAACCCGTTCCCAATTTGTTCCGGTTCTCAACTCTGCGTCGCTGGGTGTAGTTCCGGCTGCCGTGCCAATCCATGATACGCCGCTCGGATGCAATACAAACGCTCTGCGGTGTACAAGGATGTCCTCTCCCAACAAACTGTCGCGGTCAGTTTCAACAGGCGTAAAATCAACAGGGACTCCGTCACCGCGTCCTATTATGCCGTCAGCCATCAACCAAGTGCTGTACGTATCGCCGCTGACGGGCATAGTATCATCATAAACAATGCGATAGCCAAGATACGTCGAAAAATCAATTTCTCCGCGGGCGTTTGGGATATTTTCAATCAAATTTTGTTTCTGTAAATGTGTAAATGTCTTGCTGTGCATAAATATCGCCGCAAGCTGTGAGTGAGCATCGCCTAATAATTGCTTTGCGTCAAGCGTCATATTAGCAGTCAACGGCTCACCCGCATTGTCTGCGACATGGCTTTGCATTGTCGCACTGGAAAATACCCCGACAAGGGTTGATATAAGTATTTGCTGTTCCTCTCTCGCCCACCATTCGGCGACCATGGACGCAATAGCGTCTATAGCACTGTCACCGGCGATAGCCGAGGCAAGTTCATTAGCCCCCCACGCTTCACCGCGAAAGTGCATGGTAGCGACGTCCTTTGCTGTTCCTATGCTTTTAGGGTCAAGCGGCGTAGTATCGCTCAAAACGGTACTTCTTCCACCTATACGCCGCCAAAACGGCATATTAATTGTCCGTCCGCCGCCGGTAACAAGCTCATTAAGTTGTCTTGTTTGAGTGATTATTCCACTGGCGATTAGTGCTGATTTCTCAATTATCGCTTCGCGAACATAAGCCGCGAATACCGCGGGTTCAATAATATCTGCTATTTTTGTAGCCATAAATTTTTACTCCTAACTTATTCTGTTAATTTCACTCCCGCACTTGCTGCCATTTGTCTTGCAAGAGTAGGGTCTTTGCGGAACAATTCCGTTTGTGCCTGTAAATTGCGCGATTCTTTGGCAAACGGATTTGCACCGCTGTTATTATTCGGCGTATTGCTCGCCGGTTCAAATATTTTTTTGTTTTCTATTATGAAGATATCGGGGTATTGTTCTTTAATAGGCTTGGAAATATTCTCCCAATCCTTGATTTTCTCGCCGTCGAGTTCAATTTTTGTTAAATCGAACTCTTTTTCAAGCAATCCCGTTAATTTCGGATTAGCTTTATCATCTGATAAATGTTTGCGTAACGCCGTTTGTTTAGCATTATTCAATTTTTCAGCGTCCGTGTTTGCTTTATACGTGTCAAACTCACCTTTTATTTTGTCATATTCGGATTTATCAACAAAATCTACCATTTTATTTGACAAATCTTCGTATTTTTTCTTCCATTCGCCGTCGTCGGGGTCAGGCTTAGGCATATTGTCGATTTTCTCTTGCAAAGTTTCAGCTTTTGACTTTAATGTTTCAGTATCTTTATCATACTTAGTTTGCAAATTGTCTAATTTTGTCTGAGCCTTAGTCTTTGTATCTTCGATAACATCGCCGTGTAAGCTCATGATAGCGTCAAGCTGTTCTTTTTCGGTTATGCCTAAATTTTTTAAAAATTCACGATTTAATTTTTCCATTATATTTTCTCCTTTTCACTACGCTTTTTTACGCGGGTTGCTTCCGCTATTGTCTATTTATTTTACGCCTAATAGCAAAAGGCAATTAAAAAGCCGCCCTTAAGGACGGCTAATTATTTTTTTCGTTTTCTTGTAATCTTTTGCGCAAGAAATACAGTTCCTACTCCGCACCAAAATGAAATTGCGGCAGTAATTATATATGGTATAAATTCCATATTTACCCCTTATCACTATGATTTTGCGCCTTTTCATTGCTGTGATTGTCGTTTGTCAGACAGACAATATAAAAAAAGAGCCTTTTCAAGCCCTTTGTTTATTCATATTTTTGTTTTTAAGTCAAATCCCTCGCCGAGTGTTTTTTGTATTATTTCTTTATAATCTTCTCTATAATTAAGAATTGAGTTTTTTAAAAAAGGTCTGCTTGCCATTCTGTGTGTCCCTTCGTGAACGTATGGAGCATAAGAAACGTTTGTACCAACTATAACTTGTTTATTCGGCGCATCAACTTGATATGTCATACTCGCTCTTAATCTTCCAGTATCAACCGCCCTCATATCAGTAATTTCCTTAGTTGAAAGTTCTTGATTTTTCACCCCCATCATTTCAAGTGCTTTATTCAAGTTGTTTTCAAACTGCGCTTTTACTTGCTGTGAATTATCGGTAAATTTAACACTCATCTATTTTTTATCCTTTCTTCAAGTTCTCTATATGCTTTACTGCCTGTCAATCCGCGTAAAACCGATACAACTACACAACGGCAATTAACAATATTCTCCGCTCCCGCTCCCAAACTGCCGTCAAGCGGTTGCATCATTTCATCACCGTTCGGCATAATAAAAGGCTCATCGAGAGCAACTTTTACCAAGTGCATTTCGGCGTGGTCGTCGCGTGTACGCGAGTCAACAGTTGCGAGCCATTGCTTATCTTGCTCTATTGCAAAGTCATTATACGCCTGAACATATCCAAGCATACGCCCTTGATTAGCAACTCGGAGCGTTTCAGTCCGCGCAATCGTTACTGCTTGTCTGCGGCTCATATCCCCGACTTTTTTTATCCTTGTAGCTATCTGCGGTATACTCTCTCCGAGTACGATTGCCTCTGCGAGCGTATTTTGCAGACGACGAACTATAACTTTATTATCACCAAGCCTACCAAATGCGCGTTCACGTACATATCCCTTAGCTATATCTCTTTGACTTCTTACGAATATTTCCCTCGCTCCGACTTTTTCAAATGGCTGATACTCACCTGAAAGAATAGCGCGGAGTTGATTACGGTCATATATTGTCCAGTCTATCGACGGCAAATCTATATTTCCAAGTTGTTTATTAATACTGTTTAATGCGCCGTTGTAGTTTATCCGATAAAGATTAAGCCGTTCCTTCTCAATGATTTTACGCGCTGTTTCGGCAGTATTCGCGATTTCGGCAGAAATATTATTAACAATATGCGTTTCACGCTCTATCCGCTTCATATAGTTGCTTATATTGCGTTTTATCTCATATTCGGGAACACCGTCTGCTCGTAGACTTTCAATAGTGCTTTTATACGCTTCAAGTCTATTTATAGCCGCTTTTTCGTTTTTCAACGCTTTATTTAACGCGGCATTATACACCGCTTCAAGCCTTGCGTCCAAATTACGCAACCGAGAATTTGTTTCACCCATAAATGAATTAATTGCCATGTTTTACACCTTTAATTTATTTAGTTATTATGGCAAAAATTTCTTTGATAAAAGCGAAATCACCCCATATTTATTTTTTTGTTCTTCAAGATATAGTTTTTGTTCTTCTTCTGATTTTGCCATGAAGTCTGCTAACCAATTTAATTTATAGTCTTGTTGTTCCTGTTCCCACCTCTCGTATTCTTTTATAGTTTTTGACAAACAATTTTCAATGATATAGCTTATAGACACACCCTCTTTTCGTGCGATATAATCTAAGGCGTTACGTATTTCTTCTGTCATACGAATACCCACACCTCGCACTTTTAATTTTTTTTCATGTTCGTCACTGTTTAAAAGTTCTGTTACTACTTCATTGCCTGTATTTACGGCAAAATCATTGAAAAAGGTTATACTACCATAAAGGGAATTAAAAATTTTTTCTGCTTCTACATAAAGCTCTTTAATATAAGGCATAATACTTTCCTTTCGTTTAATTATTATATTTAACAAAGAAAATAGACCGCCCGCGCTAAGGTGCTGTCTATTTCTTGCATAAAAAAAGCCTTACGGCTGATTATCTTGTTCTGGTTCTTCCTCTTCTTCGCTGTAATCGTCCATTCCAAGCTGTTCAGACGCTTTACGGTTTAATATAGTATCAACTTCATCGACTATAACAATCGGAGATTTTTCAAGTGCTGTCTGGTCATCAAATAATCCTGCGCTATAATGGTCTAAAACGATACTTGCCTCTTCTCTTGCGTTACGCGGTACTTCGCGCTTAAACTGTATGTTTTCAGTTGATTCAATGCCTATAACGTGCATTATTCCTTGTATAAAATCCATAGGCTGCCACTCATAACGTGCCACTTTTTTCAAGTGCGCGTCATACATCGTATTTATCGCAACATTTGTCAAGCTGCCGCCAGTAATATCCCGCATATAAACTCCGCCGAAGTCGTTATAAATCGCTCTCTCTATAATCTGTATGGCTTTCTCAACTGATTCCGACGGTATTTCAAAAGCTTTTGCTTCTGCTGTAAATTTATCATCGTCTGCCCGAAGTATGCCCATAGCTTGAATATCGGCAATCATTTCCATTGCTTCGTCTTTAGTCACTGAATAATTTTTTAATATCCAATAAATAATATTGATTCTGCTTGCGCTGTCCCCAAAATTAGTCCAAACCTTGTCCAAAAAATCAATCTTGCTTTTAATTGGCTTTGTAAGTTCGCTTGTATGCTCCGAATTGCCCCAAAACGGCACAATAGGCAATCGCGGATATTCCACTATGCTTTCAATATCGTTTGTTACGGGGCGTATAGATACGCCGTATGGCGTTTTAGCTTCAAACAATGTTATAGCGTCACCGTTGATAGTATATTTAGTAACACCGTCGTTTTCATATAGTTCAATCAACATACGCATTTCTTTTTTGCCATTGGTTTTATCTATAAATCTAATCCCAATCATTGGAGTATCATAAAATTCATCGTCAAGCGTGAAAAACTCTAAGGCGGTAAACATTGTCAATCTATCATAATTCCAAAAACCGTAGCTTACAGCGTGCCTTAGAGCATTTTCGCCTAATTGTGCTAATACGCGGTCAAAAACTCTACCGAACTTTGGTTTTAAATCAACGTCACTGCTACTCGTGATTTGTGCTCCGTTAGATAACAGCGTCGCGTTTTGCTGCGTGATAAGTTGTCGGAATATATTTGATGTAACCGGTTCACTTACTTTTAATGTTTTTCCGTTTTTTAATTTAATCACGTTTTTTGTACTTGACAATATAGTAGTATTATTACCTTGAAAATATGCTTCGCCTTCGATAGCAGAGTTGTACATATCTGACAATCTGTATGCCTTTACCGCTTCAAGGATAAATTTAAGCTTATCATCTGCCGCTTGAAAATCTTGATATGTGTAATTGTACATAATTGTTTTTCCTTAAATATCATCTAAATTGCATTTATTTCTTTTTTTTATTAAAAATTCTTGAACCAGTCAAACGGCAAGTCATATTTTGCCATGATTAAGGATTTTGCCATTTGTTCTACTTTCTGATGTTGTATTTCCTCAAAGACAACCGCCTCTATCGGTTTATTACCTTGAAAATCAACATAATCTAATACAATATGACACAATTCATGAACTATTGTTTTTTCCGCACAATATTTTACCAATGTACTACTGTTATATTCTGATTTTGGCGATATTCTTATAACGGCACATTTAATCGCCGATGCAATTTCTACCTCGCCAAATCTGTCAGTATCGTTTAAATCCTCAAACATGACTTTAATAATCCAATCATTTAAGAACAAACGACCCTGCCACTCCTTCAGGCACTCTTGCGCTTGTTCTGTGCTTTCAAATTCCATTATCGGTTGGTTCATGATTTCACCTCACAAAATATTCGGGGTAGGAGTTTAATAAATCCTCAAGTTTATAATCTATATCGTCTATTACAATTTTCTCGAATCCGTCCTCACTCAACAATTCTTGTATATTTTCTGAATATCTATCAACTGCGTTCATTAATGCCTTGTAATCTTTTTCAATTTGTGTCAAATCGTATCTTTTTTGTAGCCTGTCAATCCATTCGTCCTTTAACGCTAAAGATGGACAAATTATAAGTTTACGTTGTTTGCTATGCTTTAATTGACTTCTCACTACCTCGTGTGATGACATGAATACACTATAACCCTGCTCGGAAAGGTGATTAGCTATATTACAATAAACGACATACCAGTTGTCCGCTCTTTTCCCATCTACAAAAAAATTACTGCTTTCCAAGTCAATAAATCCTCTATGTGACTTTACTATGCTTGACTTCCCTATTCCCTGATAACCTACTATTATCATAATTCTCTCCTTGCAAAATATTTAGGATTGGGAGTTAATTTACATAAATGTGCCATACTAAACCGTTTGACATTAGCACCGTATCAAAATATCCACTTATTAAATCGGAATGTTCATGTCCCGTGCCAACAATTCGTATTATAAACATGCTTAAATCCATACTGTCATCATGCACATACCACATCATCAATTTGCCGTCTTGTTCTGCGAATTTAAGAATTTTACAGCTTTCAAGCCTTAGCGTTTGCTTATCTGTTGTTTTCAACTCTTGTTTGTATATTTTCATAATTCTCTCCTTGAAAAACTTAATTATTCGCCGTCAAGCGATATGCTGTATTTATCGCAAACATATTTCATTATCCGCATATAATAGTTAGGACAATTGGTAGCTTTTGCAAAGTGTTTTAACCGTTTCTTATGCTCACGCTTCGACACTCCATGCCCCTCATAACTCACCCAACCATACATACTGCCAACAATATGCCGCAGATAATTTATTTCTTCATGGCTTTCAAAACAAGCCTGTGTTTCGGATTCGCTATAATAACACTCTCCACATATATCGCAATGCCAGTGTTCTTTATATTCTTCCATGCTTATCCCCATCTCCGCTATTTTTCTTTTCCATCTCATCTACCCAGTCAAAAACAGCTTTGGAATACGCACGAAACATTTTATCTTTATGTCTATCTTCAAGCCAACTCCCAATAAA
>Ga0099364_10001971_pt1 | contig 33106 bp, 26 predicted proteins | sample TergutTh196P3_FD_73070 | JGI IMG/M metagenome (GOLD analysis project Ga0099364, IMG submission 73070) | Microcerotermes parvus P3 segment gut microbial communities from Pointe-Noire, Republic of the Congo - Th196 P3 | ecosystem: Host-associated > Arthropoda: Insects > Digestive system > Gut ... | reverse complement strand
ACAACTACCACGATGTCCACAACTCGTTTCCGAAACTCGGCAATACACACATCTCTGACTGGACATATTCGGTACAAGCACACTTATTGCCGTTCATTGAAGGCGCAAACATTTACGCTCAAATCGACCACGAAAAACCTCTCTTCGTGGAGCATGACGGTCATTACCATCTGAACGGATATTACGCCGAATTGGTCAGAGCAGTGATCGGTGTCTTGCGCTGTTCTAGCGACGGCGGACCTTACAATTTTGAGTTTGAACTCGAAGAGCATGGCACGTATACTCCGGTAAGCGGGGGCAATTACGTCGTTTGCACCGGCACTGGAACTGGAACGAATATCGATGTCCGTTTCCGAACGGACGGATCATTCAACTGTTTGGAAACGCTCTGTTTGGCGTGTCTGACATCCGGCACGAGCAACACGATGGTTTTCTCGGAAACGCTCGTCGGTGCTCCCGGTGCCCGTTTGAACGGCACTCGTGATACCGTACTGAGCGGGAAAATGTATCAGCGTTACATCGGTCAGATTCGCACCCCCTACGCAACGCCGACGGCAGATCCCTACGTTTTGCCAGCCCCGGATATGGAGACTTTCGCCAACCTGGAACGGTGGTTCGGTCGTCGTGCCAACTGTTGGATCGTCGGTTCTGCGGTGGACACGTCGTACAACGCGTATCAACTGCCGAATGCGAGATACCCGGACGTTCATGCAAGCGGAATTGGCATCTTATCGGCACGGAGCAATCATCCGGGCGGTGTCAATGTAACTTTCGGCGACGGGAGCACTCGATTTACTGCCGATAGCGTTTCGCTGGATGTCTGGCGAGAGTCGAGTCGAAGAGAGCATTAGTGATACTTGAAACGGGGCAGGAAATCATCCTTTGCGTTCCTTGCGCACCTTGCGGTTAAATCTCCTTTTTTTACCGCAAAGTACACAAGGGACACAATGCCCAATTATTTAGCCGGTACTCCGTCACAAAAACTCTTGTAATCCCATCTAGTTTTTGTTAGAATTCCCATATGGCTTGTATTTCGTGGCATCCGGCTTTTGTACAGGCAATACAACTGGAATTGGAAGATTATATGGATGTTTTAACGTTTGAAACGGAACACCAACTCACGACGGAACCACTCAAGATTGATATCCTGATAATCAAAAAGAAAGAGAACGTTGTAATCGAAAAGAATATCGGTCGGATTTTTCAGCAGTTTAATATCGTTGAATACAAGAGTCCGAATGACCGAGCGACGATTGAGGCTTACCACAAAACGCACAGTTACGCCCGCTTGTATGCTGCTTTGAATAAAGTCAACATTAACGACATATCGGTAACGGTTGTGGTGACTCGTCGACCGAAAAAGTTGCTGACATTTTTGAACAAACAGTGCGCTGTGCATAATGTACAGCCGGGTGTTTACCATGTGAAAGGCGATACATGACCGACGCAGATTGTTGTTTCGGAAGAACTTGATGCATACTTCGGCGAGAGATTTGGTATCCCCGCCGAAGCCAGAGGCAAGACCGAAGTGGTTTTGACTTGTCTGCGGGCGAGGTTCAAGCGAGTACCGCAAAGGGTCGAAAAGGCGATTCGCTCGGTCTCCGATCCGTCGGCACTAGATTCGTGGATAGCCCAAGCCGCAACATGTCAATCACTCGACGAGTTTGCCGAAGCAGTGAAGTGAGCAACAAATGAAAGCCGGAAGCGCAACGAAGTGTAGCGACCGGATCGTACCCAGAGTACCGGCTAAATAATTTGTCGTGTTTCATTTAGCCGGTACTCCGGCGCAAAACGAGGAATTGACAACGAATCAAAAAAACTACAATGCTCATCACAGTTGCCTTTTCATTTTCTTGATTCTTGCAACAATGGAAACAGAATACTTGCTTACGATTATCGCCGGTTGCTTCGCTCTGCTGGGAATTGTTCTCACGCTCATCGGAATTATGTGGTGGCAGAATATCCGCCACTTCGTTCAAACTGTCGAAAAAACAGAAGGAACGGTTATCGAACTCGTCCAACACTTGGGAAAACATAGTCCCATAGTCGAATATACCGACCGTTTTGGACAGCGGCAAGAACTTCGATCCAGTATGGGAACGAATCTGTCGCTTTTTTCTGTCGGAGACAAAGTGCAGATTTTGTACGATCAGAATGATTCTGATTCGGCCAAGATCAATCATTGGTTGACTCTCTATTTTTTTCCATTTTTAATCTTCTTCTTTGCTTTTGATTTTCTCTCTATGGCGACAGTGCTGTTTGTCGTTGCCCTGTTTGTTATTTAGACACTCGTAGTGTACCTCAAGAGCCGCAAGTATAGCGCAACGTAACTTGCGAGTGCATACCGAACACGTCCGCCACCCGCAAGTTTCACGTTGTTACACTTGCGGCTCTTGCGCGTTACGATTCGCAATCTACCGATTGCGGCTCTGTTGCCGGAGTACCGGCTAAATGATTATGTGGTACAATAGATGTGTACTCAAACGATAGGAACGAAATTATGTCAGCCCAACCATTAACATACGAAAGTGTTCTTGAATTGATTCGTGAGAACAGCCGGAAGACACGCCGAGAGATTCGGGAAATCAGCCGTGCGACGAAGGAGCAAGGTGCCGAGTTCGACAGGCGGATGCGAAAAACAGAACTAGCAATGGAAAAAATGTGTCAGGAAGTCGGCGGTCTCGGTAACAGCATCGGAAGAATCATCGAACACATGATCGGCGAAAGAATCATCGAAAAATTTCAAGCATTAGGCTACAATGTTACGTACCCCGTTGTTCGCAACTGTTCCTTTTCGAGTGCAAAATTAGGTCTCTACGGCGAATTTGATTTGACATTGGTCGATAGCGATGTAATCATTCTCATCGAAGTTAAAACGACGTTGGAAACTGCGGATGTCCGCAAGCATTTGAAGAAGATAGCAGAATACCGCAATCACATTGCTACGGACGGATTCGTCCAGCCGCATGTTAGGCACTTGCTGCCAAACACACGTTTCATCGGTGCCGTTGCCGGTGCGGTCGTTACGGACGAAGCCAAAGACTTTGCTCTTGAGAACGGATTGTACGTCATCGTGCAGTCCGGCGAAGCAGTGGAAATCGTACCAACGCCAGAAGGATTCAAGGCGAGAGAATGGTAGGCTCTTTGCACCGCACAAGTGCGGCGGCTAAAAGTGCACGACATTTACGCAAAAATTCTCTCAATCGGCACGACCCGAATAACCGATAACACCGTTAGCCGCTCCGCCTGCGGAGCGTTCATTCTGCGCCGAGCAAGCTTGGCGGCTAAAATGTTATGCCCGTATCCGTCAGTCCTACCAATCTGCTCGTCAGCATCAGTTCCCTGCGGGGACAACAAGCCCTGCAACGAGCGGACTCCGCACTCGCCGTCTCCATTCGCAACCTCTCCTCCGGCATCCGAATCCACACCGCCAAAGACGATCCCATCGGTTTCATCGCCAGCACCGCAATGCGAAACGACATCGTCTCCCTGTCGCAAGCCGTCGCCAACTGCGAAAGAAACACATCACTCATCGCCACCGTGGACAGCGCACTCAGTCACGTCAACAACCTACTAAACGACCTGCGCGGACTCGTGACCCAAGCCGCCAGCACCGGCACAGAAACGCCTGAAACACTCGCATCACTCCAAATGCAAGCCGATGCGATTGTCGAAACGATTAACTTCATCTCCGCCAGCACCTCGTTTCAAGGGCAAAAACTTCTCGACGGTTCACTTGACTTCGATACCTTCGGACTCGATTCCAGTAAGATTTCGTTCCTTACTGCCCCGGCGGATAAAAAGTTCACAGAGCCCGGAGCGGCAGCACCGGTGCTGCCGCACCGGGCTCTGTTTGTTCTTTGCTAATTTTTCCCGCCAACCCTGCATGTTAACAACCCTGCATGTTAAGCGGGCGCGGTTCTGTAAGTTCACCCCAACCGCGGCAGACACGGCAGAATAATCGTAAACTGTGTGCCGTAGTTGGGATCGCTCATTACGGCTATGCGTCCGTTGTGAGCTTCGATGATTTTGCGTACTGTTGCAAGTCCCAAACCGCTGCCTCCTTTTTTCGTGGAAAAGAATGCGTCGAAAAGATGTTCCAATGTTTCGGCGTTCATTCCGCAACCGGTGTCAATCAGGTCAACCGCTATTTCGTTTCCGCCGCTGCGTGTTCGGATAACCAATTCCCCGCCGTCCGGCATCGCTTGTTGAGCATTCAAAACGAGATTGAATAAAGCCCGGTGAAACGAGCGCGGATCCAGCAACACCGAAGGTAAATCGCTTGCCAGGTATTCGATGACTTCGATTTTCGCCTCCGCCGCTTGGGGACGAAACAGCTCAATCACTTCCCGAATAGAACGGTTGGCGTCGCCCGGTTGTAAGTCGAGCCGATGCGCACCGGCAAAGTGAAGGAAACCGTTGAGAAGTTCTTCTAACCGCCGACATTCTCGTTTGGCAACGTCGATTTTTCGCAGTGCCAGCCGAGCTTGCGGCGCATCTATTTCGTCGAGATCCTCCGCCAAAAGTTCGATATTCAATCGGATAGTAGAGAGAGGATTTTTGATTTCGTGTGCCAATCCTCCTGCCAGTTGGGCAATTTCCGTATAGCTGTCCATGGGAATTCTATTGTACACTATTCCTCTCTAGCCGTAACCGCTTACAACACGGCAACAAAACGATATTCCCTAGCCGATATGTTGGAATCACTGAAAAGAGAGGCACTTAACCATCGGGCGAGTGTGTCGGTGTCAGCCGATTTGTGTCATTTTGCCGAAAACTACACCATTCCGCGATTGATAGACTCTCTCGGAAATTTCACCCAAAAACTCGTGAGCGGACTGCATACCTACTGCGGTTGCCCCGCCACCGATTGCCAATCGGCGGCGAATCTGTTAGACTCCTACGCAGTGACAGTTTCCTTCGGGCTTGGCAAAACGCATGGAAATTAGCATGGGCTTCCGAAAAAAGTGTTAAATTCTCCGATGTTTTTCGCATTTTCCCAAGCCCACAAAGACGCAAAGAGTTATGTAAAGTCCGCAAGTGTTGTTTTTTTGCATTTACTGTATAAACCAAAATGTAAAATCAATTTTAGAGATACCATAAAGTTATTCCAACTTTATTATGCAAACCAAAATCCAAACATACCGATCGGAGTTCGTCAAACTTTTGGCGGACATTGACCTCGACGCCCTGACAAGAGCGGCGGAGACCGTCGCGAAACATTATGCGTCGGACAAGCAGATTTTTGTTGCCGGCAACGGCGGCAGTGCTGCGTTGGCTATCCATTTTGCTGCCGACTTCGGCAAAAACGTTGCGGGTTCCAGCGGTAAACATCCTCGTATCTTGTCGTTGTGTTGCAACGCCGCTACAATTACTGCACTGGCTAACGATTGCGGTTACGAAAACACGTTCAGTTTTCAACTTCGCAATTTGATGAATTCCGGCGACTTGGCGGTGTTGATTTCTGCCAGTGGTAATTCTCCGAACATCATCGAGGCGGCGAAGTTTGCGAAGTCAGGCGGAGCGACGGTTATTGGGCTCACCGGTTTCAGCGGTGGGGTACTCAAAGAACTTTCCGATGTGAACCTTCATGTCCCTAGCAATGTTTATGAACTGGTCGAAGACGCTCATTCCTTCTTCTGCCACGCCATCGTTACCGCGTGTAAGAAGTAGCGAACACGATGGACTTGTTGCATAAGGCTTTCGCCGGAAAGTGATATACCCGTTAGTCCCTCCGTCATTGGGGTGTGTCAATGTTTATGTGGACTCACAGCATAAGCTAGCAACATGAGCGAGTGGGGGGCATTAGCCCCCCGATGGAAAACCAACACACCTCGCAACCCAACGAGGGGCTAACGCTCCCCGCTCGCTGCGCCGCACCCACTTTATTTTTACACACCCCCATCTCACGGTACTACTACCCAATCCGTTTATTTCCTGTAAAATAACGTCAGCGCAGGGTGCTTTTCTTTCGCCCCAGCGTCCGTTTTACCGTCCCGTCCGAAGAGGAATAAAGCTTGTCCATCCGAATCTACGCACTGTCGAAACAACTTAACGTCGATAGCAAAGAAATCCTTGATGCCATCAAACACCTCGGCATCGAAGGCAAGGGTTCGTCGCTGGCAACCCTGACCGAAGAAGAAGTCGGACAAGTTAAGAACTGGGTCAACAATCATAAAGCACCTAAATCCGTACCACAAAACAATCCCGTTTTCCAGCGTCCCGCCGTTACCGATAACAAAGTGCGCTATCTTGCGACCCCTACAAAACCACATGCTCCGCCTGCTAAAAAAGAACCGCCCGCCGCCGAACCGGAACCGATAACACCAGAACCAATAATACCAGAACTGCCAACCGCAGAACCGACGACGCCGGAACCAATCGTACCGGAACCGATAGCCGAAGAACCAACCACCGAAACGCCAACCGTTGAAACGCCGACGCATGAAGAGCCGACAGCCCTGACAGATAAAGAAGCAACAAGTCCAGCACCGCCGAAGTCTAAACCGTTGCCTACGCCGATTCAACCGGTCATTCTCCCCAAAACGATTTTGCCCCCCCCCATCGGACGAGTAGAACTGCCCGCCAAAGGCTCCCGAAAACGAGGAAGAGACCGAGGGAAAGATAAATCCAAGCAAGGTCAAACCGGCGAACAGCCGCCGAGAGCACCTTTGCCGCCCAGAAAACCTGCCGCTCCACTCACGACAGGCTACTCTCAACAAGGACACGCCGCCAACGTCCGCATGGATCCCAATTACCGAGGACCGATGCGGAAAATTGCCGAAAAGATCCCCAATCTCGATGATTACCGCCCCGGCACCGGCGGAGATCGACCCAGCGGACATCGACAGACCGGACCGGCAATTCATCTTGCACCGCTTCCGCCCGGCGCAACACAACAGAAGCCGGTAAGGACGAGAGAACCCGCCGCCCAAAAGCCGGATATGAAACTGCCGCCGGAATTGTTGAAAGGCAAAGTCAACGTGGTGAAGACCATTGAGGAACATATCCGCAAACACGACGAACAAAAAAGAAAGAAAGAGGAAGAACGAAAAGGTCGAGAAGGAAGCAAAAAAACCGGCACCGCTGCCGGCACGAGAGGTAGAGGAGGAGTAAGAGATGTCCGCACCAAAAGCGGAACGACGCACACCGGCGGACTTTACGAGCCGGATAAAAAGAGACGACGAACCGGTGCAACCGTGCGGCGCTCCGCCGATGACGACGACGGCGGCGTCATGATTCCACGACAACTGAAACGGCAAAAGGTTCACGGTCGCGCCGTCAACACTGCCGCTCCGCGAAAAGGGGACATCGTGATCCAAATGCCCTGCTCCGTGAAACAGTTCGCCGAAAGCACCGGCTTGTCCGTAGCGATGCTGATTCCGAAACTAATGGGTATGGGTTTTATGATGACGCTCAACTCGCAACTCGACATGGAATCCGCTGAATTGCTTGCCGACGCTTTTGACATCAAGGTATCCGTGCGGGATCAGGTTACACTCGAAGACCGGCTTGTAACGGCACTCTTTGACGAGGAAGACCCGCCGGAGTCGCTTCAACCGCGTCCGCCGATTGTTACCGTGCTGGGACACGTCGATCACGGCAAGACTACGCTGCTCGATTACATTCTGCACATGAACGTCGTCTCCGGCGAAAAGGGAGGAATCACACAGCACATCAGGGCGTACCGCGTCAAGATGGAGAACGGCGAAGACATTGCTTTTCTCGATACGCCCGGTCACGAAGCCTTCACCGAAATGAGGGCACGCGGAGCAAACTGTACGGACATTGTCATTCTCGTCGTCGCGGCGGATGACGGTGTGATGCCGCAAACCGAAGAGGCAATTTCGCACGCCAAAGCCGCCGGAGTGCCGATTGTCGTTGCTCTCAATAAAATGGATTTACCGGGAGTGAATCCTGACCGAGTGATTCAAGAACTTGCTCAACATGATTTATTGCCGAGCGAATGGGGCGGCGACACCGAAATTATCCGGTGCAGCGGATTGACCGGCTTGGGAGTCGATAAACTTCTCGAAACGATCCAAGCGATTGCGGAGCTCAATGAATTGAAAGCGAACCCGGAGCGTCCAGCGGTAGGCGTGGCATTGGAATCGGAATTGCAAGCCGGTCAGGGTGTCGTGTGCAAAATGTTGGTTCAGAAGGGGACTCTGCGACCGGGCGATGTGTTGCTTTGCGGTTCTTCTTATGGTCGAGTGAAAGCGATGTACGATCCGCTTGATATGAAAAAGCAAGTCGAAGAGGCGACGCCTAGTACGCCGGTGCAGTTGGTCGGACTGGATGTCGCTCCCAAGGCGGGCAGTAAGTTTTGTGTGTTGGATGACATTTCGGATGCGCGGGTGATTGCGGAACAGCGTCTCGAAGAGGAAAGAATCGGCGAGTTGGCGGAAGTGCAATCGAGAGTGACGTTGGAGTCACTCTTTGAACGTATTACTCATACGCAGACGGTGCAGACGTTGAACATTATCATTAGGGCGGATGTTCGCGGGTCGATTGAAGCGATTCGGAAGGAACTCGAAAAGTTGAAGCATCCTGAAGTTAAAATTAAAATCTTGCAAGCGATGGTCGGCGGCATTACGGAAGCAGACGTTCAACTTGCCGATGCTTCGGATGCGATTATTGTCGGGTTTAGTGTGGTGCCGGACGAGAATGCGCGAGTGATGGCGGATCGCAAGAAGATTCAGATTCGGCGTTACGACATTATCTACAATTTAACGGACGACATTAAGAAGGCATTGGAGGGGATGCTCAAGCCGATTGAGCAGGTCAAGGAGATGGGTCGTGCGGCGGTGCAGCAGGTCTTTACGATCAGTCGTCTTGGCACGATTGCCGGTTGTCGTGTGATAGCGGGCGTGATTGATAGGGACTGTCGGATGCGTGTTATTCGGGACAGCCGTATTATAGGTGAGTATCCGATAGATTCGTTGAAGCGTATCAAGGAAGACGTAAAGGAAGTCCGCGACGGTTACGAGTGCGGTATCAAGTTGAAGGGTTTTAACGATCTGAAGGAAGGCGACGTTCTGGAAGCGTATAAGATTGAGTCGATTGCGAGGACGTTTTGACACCCGTTGGGAACCTCTAATAATACAAAATCCTTTGCGTTCCTTGCGTACTTCGCGGTTAAATCTGTTTTTAACGCAAAGCACGCAAAGAGTTACGCAAGGGACGCAAAGGAGAATAACTTCGACTCCTGTTCGAGGTATATCACTTTCCGGCGGAAGTCTAAGACAATATCATCCGTTTTCAAAGGGACAGATTCCTTTGATTTTGAAAATCTGATCGATCAGGTCTCTGACGGCACCGTATCCGCCGGGACGTTGTGTAATGTATTCTGCGGCGTTTTTGAGCTCCTGCGGAGCATGAGGAACCGTAACTCCAAGACCCGTCGCGCGAATCGCCGGCAAGTCAGGATAGTCATCACCAATGAAGGCAACCTCTTCAAGAGACAAATTCAATTCGGCAGCAATTTCGATAACAGCTTCCCACTTGGCAAACGTACCCGCACGGACGATTTCGACTCCAAGATTGCTCGCCCGATGATAAATACAAGGACAATCCCTGCCGGTGATGAGTCCAAGATTAAAACCGGCTTTTCGCCACATTCGTATCCCGTAACCGTCGAGAGTGCTGAACCGCTTAGACTCGTTACCGGCATAGTCGATCTCGATGGTTCCGTCGGTCAGAACACCGTCGATGTCAGAGAGAATCAATTTGATCGGCGCCGCTCGCTTTTCCAGAGACATGACACTTCTTGGCTAAACTACTTACGTAAAGGATACCATTGAAAAGAGATTATTTCAAGTGCGGGTATAGTCGTATAGTCGGCATACGACGGTTACGTGAACACTTGAAAAAAAATTCTACTTTGCAATCCTCGTGGCAATTTCTGTTATAATGCTGTCAGCGGGACGGGCGGTCGCTGCTCCACTGAAACAATTCATTGGGAGGAGAGGAAAGTCCGGGCTCCTTCGGACACGATGACGGATAACGTCCGCCGACTGTGATGGTTAGGGAAAGTGCAACAGAAAAGATACCGCCGGTCAAGAGCGGGGCGGCATTAGCCCCCCGGTGCTTTACGGTAAGGGTGAAATGGTGCGGTAAGAGCGCACCGCGATTCGGGTAACCGGATCGGCATGGCAAACCCCATCGGGAGCAAGGTCAAGCAGGAGTGAGGCTGTCCGAGCCGATTGCAACTCCGGGTGGACTGCTCGAGGAATCAGGTAACTGATTCCCTAGATAAATGATCGCCGCTCCGATTGTTAGCCGCCGCACTTGTGCGGTGCAGGCAATCGGAGAACAAAACCCGGCTTACAGTCCCGCTTTTTTTCGTAACCGTTCCCGTTTTTTTAGTTGTGTCTTCCGGTTAGCCTAAGAGGGTTGATGATTTGATGGGTTACTTGTTTCGCAAGCGGCGTTTGATAGTGGATTACGGGGCTCGCCGAGTGTCGGGGCATTGGTTGGCGAGTACGTGTGTGGAGAGCTGGAACGACACGGCGGCGGATCGCTGCAAGCACAGGGGAGCGAGCTGGACGCTGAGTGGCGTACTGGCGGTACCCCTCTATCAAGCACTGAAAATACACACGAATACGTGAACGCTAGGAAAATTTAACACACCCCATGCAGAAGCAGAGTTGCTCTCTTACGAACGCAGCTCCGTTTTAGCGTATTCCTATTTCAACGCCTTAATCCGCACATTGCGGAATTCGACAGGATCGCCGTGTCCTAAAAATCCGACGAAGCCCTTCGTCCGATATAAACCGGCATGGTCGGATTTATTCGGACCCTGCTTAAACTGGTCAAGGTCAGTTGCAACAATGGCTTCCCCATTTAGGAATACGATGATTTTCGAACCTATGACAATAATTTCCTGGTAATTCCATTCGCCGACGGGTTTCTGGTAATCGTTTTTCTCTGGATTTCGCTTGGCGGGAACGAGCTCGTAAACCGAACCATGAAATTGGTACGGTTTCAGGTTTCTATACTTTTCGGCAGAATTGTCAAGGATTTGGATTTCAAAACCGTGATAGGCGGCATTTTTGTCCACTGCTTCCGCACGGATACCGACGCCGTTGTTTCCGCCCGGCGGCAGTTTGAATTCGAAACGGAAGATGAAATCGCTGTATTCCTTTTTCGTTAAAAGGTTTCCGCCGCGATTGCAGAAGAATATGCCGTCCTTGACGGGATAACCGGCAATGGAATTTTCGTTTTGCCAAATCTCCGGCGAGAGTGCGGTGCCGTCGAATAGGAGTTCAAAACCTTGCTCTTTTTCTTCCGCAGTCAAAGCATTGAGCTCTTGTGAGTGTGCGGCTGTTGCAAGAAAGAGGAGGCAAATGAAGGAAAGCGACAAGGGAATTGTTCTTGTCATCGTGTAAAAGGGTGTTAAAGGTAACTTCGTCCAAATACTAACAGGAATGTTCGACAATGTCAAGCGCTGTTAACGCAAGAAGTTGCCGATGGGTGTGTAAAAATAAAGTTGGTATTTGAAACAACAGCCGGAATGGAGCAACGCGCAACGACGGTAACGCCGTTTTATGGGTATATCATTTTCCGGCAAAAGCCTTATGCACAATCAGCACCGGCGGTGCCTGGCGGCGTTTGAACTCCGTTGCCGAAATGGTCTGAACAATACTAGCAGCCAACTCTTCGTCTATGTTCAACGTCTGTGCGTCCAATGTTTGAGCAATTTTTTCCGGTGAAGAGTTGCCGGAGTAGTATTGCTGCAAGACCACATCTAAAACTTCATACGGCGGCAAACTGTCCTGATCTATTTGGTTAGGACGCAGTTCCGCCGACGGCGGTTTCGTCAAAATTCTTTCTGGAATGATATTCTTTCCTGATTGCAACCGGCTCTTTTCGTTAATGCGACGGCAAAGGGCGAAAATTTCTGTCTTGAAAAGATCGCCAATCGGTGCCAATCCGCCGCACATGTCGCCGTACAATGTGCAGTATCCCATCGCCAATTCGCTTTTGTTGCCTGTCGTTAAAAGCATAGACTTGAACTTGTTGGAAAACGCCATCAAAAGCGTGCCGCGTATTCGGGCTTGCAAATTTTCTTCGGTGGTGTCAAACGGTCGGTTCTCGAAAAGAGGGGTCAATGTTTCCAGAAAAGCAGCAAACACCGGCTCGATGGAGAGCGTCTCGTATCGGCAACCGAGGTTGTTTGCCAATTCCTCTGCATCGTCGAGCGAACTTTGTAATGTAAACCGGGAAGGAAGAACAAGACAAACGACGTTTTCTTTCCCGACGGCTTGCACGGCGAGATAAGCAACGAGTGCCGAATCGAGACCGCCGGACAGTCCTAGGTGGCATCGGGAAAAACCGACATGATTCATGAAATCAAAAATACCATGTGTCAAAATAGACTCAAAGGTATCAAGCGTTTGTGGTGTGATTTGAGAGAACATATTTTTACAGCGGTAGTTTTTTGATATGGCTCAGCACCGCCGCTCAGCCATATTTTCACGTCATTTCCCCAGCAAATCAACCCCGACAAAACAGGCGTCGTTGGGCATTGCACCTGGGAGTACCGGCTAAAACGCAGGCGTCAGGACAGTACATTCACGGCACAATGATCGGTCGAAAGCCCACGTTCATCACCTTCTGCCATGGCTCATAAATCACCCTCGCCGACGAACCTGCTACCTTCGGTCGCTCCTTCCAACTGCCGCCGCGAGCAACGACCTTACCGGCTGCCGTGCGGTCAGCATCAGAATACGTCCACTCCCAAACGTTGCCGATAATGTCATACAACCCCCAAGGATTCGGTTCATATTGCTTAACATAATCGACACAAAACCACTTGTCTGTAAAGCGGTTGTCCCGAAGAGGATAAATCGAATTCGCCGGGAAAGGACGACGATAATGAACAATACTTCCACCGTCCCAACCCGTGTAGGTATAGCGAACTTCCGCACCCGCTAGATTGGCATACTTCGAGAAGTCGGTGTCCCTGTCCCCATACCAAAACGGCGTGTCCGTACCCGCTCGCGCCGCCCACTCCCACTCCGCCTCCGTCGGCAACTTCACCGTCTTGCCCGACTTTTCAGACAACCAACGGCAAAACGCCTCCGCCTCCTGAAATGTAATCCGCGACACCGGCTGGTCAGGATGGTTTGCAATGTATCCCGGTACAATATGGTCTTTCCCCTCTTCCGGCAAGTACCGCGTGTCATGATCAGGATCAAAAATGCCATACTGTCCATTGGTAATTTCCGACTCCGCCATCCAAAACGGCTTTTCAATTCGGACAACCTTCCGCTGCCGCTCATCCGGCATGCCGTCCAGTTGTCCCATTATGTACTCCCCCGCCGGTATCCAAACGAAAGTAATGTGCCGTCCGCCGAGTTCAATCCGCTCCGGCGTACCTGGTGCGACAGTTCGAGGAGCATCTCCGACGCGCGGATTGGTCTCCGGTCGCCAAGCAATCGACGTATCCGCTGGCAAGCCTCTCATTCGATCCGGTTCCGGTTCTTTGCCCAAATTAACGACGAACTTCGTGTGCGTTCCCGCCGTCCGTCCCTGCATACTCAGTGCCGTTTCTGTGTTAAACGGAAAGTTCCGCACCGAAAGTGTATCCTTTACCGCAAACTTTTCGATAACAGCATCGAGTTGCTCCGGCGTTAGTTTTTCAACCGGCTCACTTTGTCTTGCCGCCAACGATTGCCGATACTCCTCTTCAGGATTGTCAGCGAGGTTGGCGTAGAGCAACGAAAGTTCCAACCGCCGGTCTTCGTATTGCGGATTCGTCCACATTCCCCGGTAGGGAACGTTCAAGTCGATCCAAGTGTAAAGCCGCTCCCACGATTCCTTGTCGAGTTTCGCGCCGTAATGCCCCTTTTGCAATCGCTGCACCAGTTCACTCACCGTTGCGTGAAAGTCCATCGGGTGCAACAGCGCATGGTCGGGTTCCGGTCCCGGTCGCCAAGTGTAAGGATTCAACGCAGCATACGATGTGTCGGTCTCCCAGCGTCCCGTGTTGTGTGCTTCAAATGATAACATTTTACGTGCCGCTTTGGTCGCATCGTTATGGCAGGCGACGCAGTTCTTTTCTAGCATCGGTTGAATTTCCGTTTCGTATCCAAAGGGTCGGGCAGGTCCAAACCAGGGTGTAATTTCGCTCGGCGGACGACGGGCGGCGGTTGCCGTCATTCCTACCGGCGTAACATCCAACGGCGATTCGTGACACCCGATACAAGACTGACTCTCGCCCGGCATCGAGACCGTCCAAGAGCGCATTAACTGTACCGCTCGTCCTTCAGCATCGAGGGCTTGAATCGAAATCGGTGTATTTGCCGGCACCTTGAAACTTGCGGAACCGTCCTCTTCCACCGGTACTGTACCGAGAATACGTTTGATGTCCCAACTCGAGTTTTGTCCGACCGACTCATGTCCGCCGCTGCCGCGAAAACCGAAATGATAGGCAAAAATACGTAGCGATTTAATCGTTCCTCTCGGTACTCCTTTGAGTCCTTCGCCGAGGTAAACGTCGGTAACGAACATCGTTCCTTCCCTATTATTTACATCGACGCTCTCCGGTCTGACCGGCGGACGTTCCCGGGCAACGAGCGGAGTCGGGAAGAAAAAGGAATCTTCTTGCGTTTCGATAATCTGTGTCATGTTGTCGAATCGGTCAACGAGGTACAGTCCGAACGCCGGTCGGCTGACGTGCTTTATACTGACGATAAAATAATTTTCGTTGAGCGGATAAGGATACGCGAATCGGTACGTTCCTGCTCCGCCTTGGTTGTCGTAAATGTTGCCGACTACGTCGCGTCCGAAGCCGGGTATCTCCTGTTCAACGCCGGTAACTTCCTTGGGAAACACTCGCGGGAAAACATTGAGATGTGCTCCCTGCGGTCCCCATTCTTTGGAGGAAGGATCATATCGGAAAGGATATTGAGAACCGTACTGCGGATTCATGATGACAAGGCGCCCGGATTCGGCGTGTCCGCCCCCCGTAGTATGATGTCCGCTGACGACTCCGACGACCATACTGGAATGACCGGGAATCACTCGCGGATTTTTATAGGCGGTTGGAAATATCGAGCCGCTGCCCCAGATAGCGCGTTGCTGTTTACCGTCCGGCTGCATGGCGAAGAGCATCCGGCTGGTGTAGTGCGGAATATCGGAATACTCCCAGCGAAGATACATGACACGCCCGTCATTTTTTATGGTCGGATGCCAATCGCTGTCCTGTTCAAATGTCAACTGTCTGACTTTGGGTTCGTTTCCGCTGACATCGACTCGATAGAGGTTCGCCATGACTCTGCCGCCGTTTTCGCAGGGCAAGCCTTGCATCCCGGCGGTAGAGGCCACGATAATAGAACCTTCTTCGGGCAAATAACAGGAGTCGAACCAATCGACATCGTGAAAAGAGGGGGTTAACTTTTTCAGGTTTTGTCCGTCGATACCGATTTCATAGACTGCCCAGCGTTGGACGTCTTTGTCTTCGTGTCGGACTTTTTCGATGGCGGAGAACATTACTCTTTTTCCGTCGAAGTGTAAGTCGAGGTCACGAATCGGCGATTGATCAGAATGTCTGTAAATTGGAGTTACTGTCGGCGTTGTCCGCAGGTTGCTTAAAACGGCGATTTCGTTGTCGATTCCTCCTCTGGGGGAGTCGGCGGCGGTGTAGGCATTGAGAGCGACGAATCCGAATCCTCTTCGGGTATTGCGGCGGACGAGTAGGACTTTATCGAAGTCTAGCAATGGATTAGCAAGGGCGGCTTCTCGGAGCAACGCATTGAAATCCCGTTGTGCTTCTTGTCGGACGTTGGCGTTGGAATCCCGGAGTTTTGGGGCAACATCATTGAGCCGTTGGAGATATTCTTGTCCTTTGGGATAGTCGTCGCCGAAGGTTGCGATGAGGTCGTCGATCATTCGTTTGGCGGACTCCGGCGTATTGATAGGAATGTGTCCGTTATCGTAAGCAAAGGTAACGGCAGGACAAAGACAGAAGGAAACAAGAATGACAAAACGCAGCATGGTTCCGTTTTTAGTAACGATAAAATATCTTTTGTCATCCTATCAAAACACGTCATCGTTGGCAAGACGTCAACCCGGCTGCGGACAGAATTGGTTGTGTAAAAATAAAGTGGGTGCGGCGCAGCGAGCGGGGGGCGTTAGCCCCCCGTTGGGGTACGAAGAGTGTTGAACATCCATCGGGGGGCTAACGCCCCCCGCTCGCTTTCACACTTGCCCGCTCGCTTGCGAAATGCTGAAAATACCAACAAATTTTTTACACACCCGACTGAATTTTTCCCGCCCGCCCAGCTGTTTTTATTCTTTGAAAACCTGTATAATTCTCTTCAGAAAGTAGGGTATCGGCTAATGTGCCAATGAGTATCGACGAAAAAGACAAGTCCAACGATAGTCCCGACGTCTATCAAATCAGCGAACTTACCAAGCCGATAGAAACGGCGTTCACGCCTTCGGATGCTTCGGACATTTTTGCTATCAAAAGAGAAAACACAGACCGGCTCGGCTCGATTATTGGTATGACTCTGAGTGAAGGTGTTTTTCTATGCAGCGCCTACCGCCTCGATAAGCGGATCGTCCGTGATGAAATGGGAGAAATCTGGCAAGCCGCTGACCTCGGCGCAAGCCGAAATGTTGCCGTCTATCTTCCGCCACAAGATGTACGAAAAAGTGATTCTGCAATCGAATCCGTCAAACAAGCCGCTAAACGCATTGAAGCACTTGACCATCCCCGCGTCGTGCCTGTCTTGGAAAACTTTACCGATCCTGAACACGGTTTTTTTACCGTAAAGAAATTGGTGAGCGGTAAAACTCTCGACCTCCATTGGCAGGAATACGTCCAGCAACACAAGAAACCTGCTCCGAAAGAAGTCCTCAAAATGTTAAAGGACATTTCTCACGCCTTGGATTATGTACACAGCGTCGGCATTGTTCACGGCGACATTTGTCCGAAGAGCATTACCGTCGGATTGGACGGCGAAGTTTATCTTGACAACCTCGCTCTGTTGCCGGTACCGATAGATAACGTATCAATAACGCGAAAACCCTATTTAGCTCCGGAAGTTATCGAAGGAGAATCGGCAACGGCTGCTTCAGATACTTACGCTCTTGCTGTGATTGCGTACCAACTGTTTTCGGGACGTTTGCCCGTATTACAAGAACAGGGTACGCCCTTGCCGATTCCAGGAGTGCCTAGTAATGTCGATGCCGTTGTTCGGAAAGCAATGACGAAAGACGTCGATGACCGGTACGATTCTTGTGGTGCTTTCGTCAGGGCGTTGGAAGAGGGTTTTCGAGAACCGCCGAGGATCAAACCGTCGGCAATTAAGCCGGTGCCGAAAGTGTCGAAAAAGAAGCCGCCAAAAAGGAAGCGGTGCCCCCGCATTTTACTTCATATGACAGTGTTGTTACTCGGTCTGCTCATCGGCTATGCGGCTGCTAAACTCGTCAAAGACGAAGAGAGTATTCAGACAAAATTACGGGATTTGGCAGCAAAATTTTATGATGTCAACCGTTAGAGGGCGATGACTAGCACGCCTTGAGCCGTCCAAATTGTCCCGTTGTGCTTGCCAAGCGTTCATGTGTCCGTGTTTATAGCTCTGCCGTTTACCGCCCTGGCGGGGAAAAAGTTCACAGAGCCCGGTGCGGCAGCACCGGGGCTTCCGCTCCTGACTCTGTGAATTTTTTATCCGCCGAGGCTGTAAATTAACCGATACCCAGTGCCTCCTTACCTGATATCGGATAAATGATTACGGCAACGGCGTTATTACGGCGTTGCGGAACTCTATGGGACCGCCTTCCGATTGGAAACCGACGCGTCCTTCAACAGCTTCGGCACCGGTCGTCCAGTTGACGATCTTGCCGTTAATAGTAACAACGAGTAGGCTATCGAAGCAGAGGATTTCCATGGCGTTCCATTGCCCCGGCTCTTCCTCAGCCATGAGCATTTTTTGCGTTCCCATAAACTTGCCGATACGGTCGTTCTCTGCGTTGCGGAGACGCGGAGAAGATTCAGCGATGGTTCTGCCGTAAAACGCCCAAAGGTCGCCAGCGTTTCGGTGTTGAAGCTGGACTTCGATAGATTTCGGCAGAAAGGCGGGTGCCGGAATAATGTCGGTAATCTTTACAAAAATACCGCTGTTGGTCGGTTCTACACTGGGTGTCCATCGCCATTCGAGGGCAAACTTGAAATTCTTGTACGATTCCTTGGTAGCAAGATAGCCGAAGGGTTGCCCTTTGCAGAGAAGACGCCCGTCATCGGCGAACGAAAAGACATCTTCGACCTTGACGCCTTCACCAATACTGTGGAAGTCCCACTCGGCAAGGTTTTTCTTCTCGAACAGGACAGTCTGACCAAATACCGAAACGGTAAGTATCCAACAACAGACGAACGAAACAGTGATTGCACGTGACATAAAAGTTCCTTAAATGAACGATAGGGGAAAAATCTGCGCATATTGTACTGGAATCACTTGTGAAAAAGAAGAGTCCCCTAACTCGTAATGTTAGTCAGTTAGCCGCCCCGTCTTCGGGGCGTGCAGACTCCCGCCGGAAAGTGATATACCGCAAAAAGGAGTCGATGTTATTTTTCTTCGTGTCCTTTGTGGTTAACTGCTCTGTTAACTGTTCTATCCTTCCTTCAACATGTACCCCTGCTCCGCAGGAATTTGCGAAATCGCCTTGGTCGGGCAATGCAAAGCGATATGGCACTGGTTGCATTGCAAACACTCGTCCTGCCTAATCTGCAAAAAGAGAGAACCGTTGCCGAGTGTAAAGCAGCCGTCCACACATTTCCCGCATCCGACGCAAAGATCGTGATCGACGATATATTCAAAATAGGGCGGCTCTACTTCTCTTCGGAAAAAAGCGTCGAGCGGACAGAGTTGGTTTTCCGCTCCTTCGTTTCTGGCGAAGGGTTGCGGATTGAAAAAGCCGGTGCAGAGGTCGCAGTAGCCGCACATGGCAAAATTGTGAAAACATTTAACGGCAGAAACCAGTTTGTTGCATTGATATCCGCAGACTCCGCACCCGATGCATTTTTGAGGATCAATTTGCCAAACGAGCGCATCCCCTGCAATTTTGTTTTTTGCGGCGAGAAATCCAATGGAACCGAGCAAGCCGCCTGCAATGCCGTATCGGCAAAAGGTTTTCAACAGCGAGCGCCGCGATAATTTTACTTCTACAGCGCCGGTTTTCTTCTCTCCACTCGAATCAGACTTCATGTACAAAGTGTACCCTCTTTTCTTTTGCACTGCAAGAGGACACGGGCACCTGGGGGAGTCAAACCTCGTTGTACCCCACAAGTATTTTCCTTGGTGAATTTTCGTCATTTACAGGGTTGGTAACGTCATCGATTGCCAATGCAGAACTGTTTTACAAACCGAGCAATAAACCGAGCAATAGCGATGATTTGATAAATTTTTACCGCCAACCCTGTAATACAGAGAACATCGAACAACACTTGAGGCGTCTTTCGCCCTTGAAAATCAAGGGCAAAAAGGAAGAGCTGTGGAGTTTCTTCATGACAAAGGTCAAGAGGTTTGGTCATTAGGTTGACGATGTTTTTGCAAACAATCCTATACAACGAAAGCCGACTCCGTGTAAAGCCAATGTGGAGAGAATTTTCACACGTTTTTGGAAAGTGTAGTTAAGTCAATACTCGCAAGTTTTTAACACCCGCCGGACGGTCTCTGTTACTTTCCGCCCTTGAAAAACTTGCGTAAGAGTTCCGAAGCTGCGTCGCGACTTGAAGCGGAGGAACTAGGTTGTCCGGCATTCGGCTGTGCGGCATATTCATCCTCACTATCTCTATCGGCAGTTTCCTCCGATTGATTGCGCAAGTGAGCCATCAGTTCGGTCGCGTCAATAGTTCGTGTTTCCAATTCGTCTCCACTTTCTTCGGCGGTGATAAGCCAGTCTGCAATCGATTCTTCCTGACTTTTCTCCGATTTTTCTGACTGCAAAGCTACTGTTCTAGCCACGGCGTCGCTTACCGATTTCACCTTCGGCGGTCTTTGCGGTCTCACGCTTGCAGGCTGCTCTTCGACCGGCTGCTCTTCGGTGGGACTCCCTTCGAGAGGTTCCCCCTCGCCCGCCTTTTCTTCCGAAGAGATATGTACAAAAAACTCGAGGGGTCCTATCGCCAACTTATCGCCGGTTCTGAGTTCATTTGTATCGGTAATCTGTTTTTCGTTGAGAAAGACGCCGTTTTTGCTCCCCATATCCCGAACAAAAAAGTCTCCATCAAGAAGAAATATCTCGCAGTGATACCGGCTGATAAGTTCACTGCGCGGTTTAAGATTACAATCTTCCCCGCGCCCGATGACGAATCGCTCCCCTACGATAGGGATAACTTGTCCAGCCCGACTCCCCGATGCAACAACTAATTGAATACCCATAAAGCAATAGATCGGCGTAACCGATAAAACAGACCACACCAGTGTACCACACAAAAATGGATAATACAAGAGGAATCTCTGAAAATTTTACAAAATGCCGTATATTTTTTACTCTTGACAATCCCCGCAAAAATCGGCATCATTCCCTTCGGTTTTTTTGTATACAAAATAATGTTAGAATCAGCTCCTAACGTTCACGTACCTTCTATTCTTGCCCCTCCTATTCTCAAAGTCGAAGGGCTTGTCAAAATTTACGGTACTCGGCGTGTAGTCGATGGAGTTTCCTTTCATGTCAACAAAGGCGAAATCGTCGGATTGCTCGGTCCCAATGGGGCAGGCAAAACGACCAGTTTCCGCATGGCTTGCGGACTCATCAACACCAACGGCGGGATTGTTTATCTCGATAACCAAGATGTTACCAACTGGCCTATGTACCGCCGCAGCCGCGACGGCGGAATGGGATACCTGCCACAAGACCGAAGCGTCTTCCTGAAACTATCCGTGCAAAATAATCTCTTCGGAGTAATGGAAATGCTCGGAATGAAAAAAACAGAACGGAAACAACGATGCGAAGAATTGTTGGAAAAATTTAATCTGACGCATCTTCGGCAAAGTTACGGCGGAAGTCTCTCCGGCGGAGAACGACGACGCCTGGAAATCGCCCGATCTCTTGTGTCCGCCCCGAAAATCATTCTGTTGGACGAACCTTTTGCGGCAATAGATCCCGTTACGGTCGCGAGTATTCAAGAAATTATCCGCAAACTCGCCGCCGATGGTATTGCCATTTTGATTACCGACCACTCGGTGCAGGATACGTTGGAAATCACACGCCGTAGTTACGTCATTCAAACCGGTAAAGTCTTATGTCATGGAACGCCAGAAGACGTACTGGCAAATCCCGAAGCCCAAAAAGTCTATTTTGGTGACAAGAAGGAGCGTTTTCGATCTTCTGAACGCATTTTCTCTTCGAGAGCAGACACTGCCGCCTCTCAAAGTCGTCAGAAGCAGTCTCTTCCTGATCCGCTGCCGCCAGCCCGAAGCATTGATCCTGACTGGGAAGTTCCCCAAACGGAAATTTTAATGATAGAAAAGGAACGCAAGCATGAACCGATTATCGGCGCATCGCGCCCTTTTCATTTGCAATTTCACACGCCGACCGAGGAGATGGTACCGAAAACATCGCCTTTCCCGTCAAATGTGGCGGAACCGAAATTAACGGAGGAATCGTCGGGCATACGTTCGAGGCGTTTGCGTCCTATCTCTTCTAGCATTACGCCGGAAGTTCCGTTGGTTTCTGAAGAGGTGCTTCCGCAGGACGATCCGGGCATGTCGAGCATTATCCGTAATCTCGGTCAACTGATTTGGAAAAAATAGGGTATTGTTACAGGGTTGGCAGGAAAAAATTTCACTGGACGCTAACGTCAGTTAGGGACGTTCCAGGCTCGTGCTGCGGGTTCTGTGCACTTTTTACCGCCAGAGCTGTAAAATTACGAAAATGACGCGATTATGTAACAATTCTAGCGTATCATCTTCCAGGTCCCGAAAAGTAACCTATCAGCGAGCCGCCGATAGGATTGCAAATCAACGCAAGAATTAACTTATAGCGGAGTGAAGGAACGCACACCACCCGAGAAGATCGCCGGATCGAATGTAGTGAAGTCCTCACTACACGTTCCGCCGAAAGCCAAAGCCAACTCGGTATTTCACCCTTTCTGAACGACTTCATTGACTCCGTAGAGTGGAAGCCCGTGTGCGTAAAGCCGGGACAGAGTGCTTGTATCCGCACTCCATACTTTCGGACATCGCATTGCAGCGACTTGGAAAAACTTAATATGTACGCCTTCGTCGCGGCATATTCCGCTGTCTTCTGACCATACAAATAGGCGGCAACGGAAGAAACGTTGACAATGTATCCTTTATTCCGTTTGCACATCGGCACCAACGCCGCTCGGCAAAGACGCATTGTCGCAACGGCATGCACTCGAATCATCGCCTCATTCTTATCAGGATCGACATCAGGAAACGCAGTGCTGAGTCCGAAACCAGCGTTGTTGACTAATAATTCGAGAGAGTTTTCATTTTCAAGCCGATCTTCTAGCAGTTTCAGCTCCTCAGATTTCGAGAGGTCGCAGACGATGGGTTCGGCTCGGACGCCGAATTGTTTTTCCAGTTCTTCTTTTAGTTCTTGGAGCAGAGAGGGGCGTCGGGCGATGATGAGTAGGTTATACCCTTCGGCAGCGAGTTGCCGAGCGAACTCTTTGCCGAGTCCTTCACTGGCGCCCGTTACGACGGCTAGTTTTGATGGCTTGGTCATACCGAGAGTCTAACACAAATGGTCGCTATCTGCAAGAGCAAGGCTTGCAAAGTATGATTTTCAGGATGCGTAAACACTTACAGCCCTGGCGAGGATTTTTTTTCTAAAAATTTGCAAAATTTACCGAACTGATCGCTTTCTTATACGTAGTACACGTATGAAGACGAAATGCACCTGTCTCTCCTCCCAAGCCCGAGATTGCCTCCAAGGAGAAGAACTAATATGGACATAACGGAGACGAACATTGGAGAACCGCTATCGTAACATTGCGTATTCACAGAATCTTTCGTTCCTTTTCCGGTAATTTGAGTAATTCCCGGCGGCACAGGTCGCAGAGACGTTGCATCGTCTTCAATGGAAGCGTTTCAGCCCGTGTTGTTGAATCGAACTGCATCTCGTTCATGATTTCGTCAATGCGTTCCTTCGATATCGTCTGTTTGAATGCACTGCAAAGTTCCGCTCGGAGAAACTTTCGCCGATGAAAAAACATCGCCCGACAAAACTCATTGAAAAACTTCAAGTCGGGAATCTTGCTCCGCCGCTTTTCTTCAAGCGTTAATCGTATAATCGCCGAGTCTACTTTCGGTCGAGGCCAAAAAACATTCGGCGGCATAATCCGCACAATCTCTGCACGACACTGGGCTTGAATCCAAAGCGACAGCGCCCCCCAATCCTTGCTTCGCGGCTTCGCAACGATGCGGTCGGCGAGCTCTTTTTGTATCGTTACGCACATCAACGACGGCGGTATGTCGGTCAGCAACAGATTAGAAATCAGCGGTGTAGCAATGTTATAGGGCAAATTAGCGACCAGTTTGAATTGTCTTGGACTGGGTTGATTCTCGATATCTTCACACGGCAGAGCAAGTTCTTCGCGGACGACATCCAGCACTTCGTCCCGTAGCCGGTTTTTGTTTTTCAGAATGTCGGTCTTGATAAATCGGATATTTTTACGTCCGAACAATTCCTGTTTCGCAAGATTTTGCATAACCGGATCGACTTCGACAGTAATCACTACAGCGGCTTTATCTGCCATCGGAGCAGTCAACGAACCGGTGCCGGTACCGACCTCGAGAATCACATCGTTGGAAGTAATGTTGCCCGACTCGTGAAGAAGCCGCAATAGATTGAGATCTATCAAAAAGTTTTGTCCGAGCCGCGTCTGGGGACGAAGTCCCATCGCTTCGAACTTTTTCATTAAATAACTTCGAGTTTGTGCTTGATCCATTTTTGCAGGAGTTAGAATACAGAATTACAACCGTTAAATGAACTAAATCCGTCGAACTTGATTTCCTTCTACTTGGCAAACGACTCTTTTCATTTGCAAGACCGCTATCGTTGCCCTAACGATATGCACCGGCAACTGTACTTGAATAACAATATCATCAATCGGTACTGGTTCTTCGCCGATGGCTTCCACGATTTTTAGTTCCGTTTCATTCAAGTTTATCGGTTCGACAGGCTTCGGCGGTTGCAACGGCGGCTTCGGCGGTTCGTCTCGTTTTGCACCGTCGTTTCTCTGTGTCCCATTTCGGCTTTTGATTTCACCAGTCTTTGTATCAAGTCCTAATGCACCGCCCTCCGGCAGATAAATGGAGAGCGGACAGTGCAGACAGTCTGGTCGGGTTCTATCACAATAGTCCCTGCCGAGCCGCACTAGAAACTCTTGCATTTTTTGGAATAATTTTGCTCCGTAGGGTTCTTCGTCCGGCGTGAGTTCCTGATGGATTAACTCTTGAATCTGTGTTTCGTTTGCATGCAGCGTTACGATGCCGTGCCGCGTCAATATGCGGCTGGTAAAAGTATCGACCATATAAATCGGTACTTGACCGGCATAGAGCAGGATGTTGTCGGCGGTTCCGTGTCCGATGCCGGAAATGCTTAACAATTCTCGGCGGATGATATCGACATCTCGGGTAAAAAATCGGTCTAAATCTCCGCCGTTTTGTTCGAGTATCAGTTGCGCGAGGGCTTTGATACGAGTTGCTTTTTTGGTTTGAAAACCGGCGGGACGAATGAGTGCTGTCAATTCTTCGTCGGTCAGTAGAACGATTTTTTGGAAGTCGAGTAGATTTTTTGTTTTGAATTCGTTCAGGATTTTATCGACGTTTTTCCATGTTGTTCCTTGTACGAGAACGGCGCCGAGGATGACTTCGATAGGATTTTCGGGCCACCATTGGTAATCGGGTTTCGCCTCATAGTATTCTCGTAGTGTCTCAAAAATTTGGCGAAGGATTGACATAGATTCTCATTGTAGCACAAACAAATCGGAGCCGCAATCGTACCATGTAGTTTATTCAGTCCGTTAGTCCGATGACAAGTTTCCGGTGTATCAAGCACGAACTTTGACACACCTTTATAAGTCTTTACTTGACAACAAGTTACGAATTACTGTCCCGGCGGATAAAAAGTTCACAGAGCCCGGAACGGAAGCTCCGGTGCTACCGCACCGGGCTCTGTTTGTTCCGTGCTAATTTTTCCCGCCAACCCTGTAACCTGATTACAGTCGAGGAGGCGAAGACTTGTCAGCAACTTTGGGATGCGTTCCTGAAGTTTAAGGCAACGGAAGTCAAGTCGAAAACGATAAAGAGTTATGCAAGGAGGCTAAAAAAACGGCAGACTCCTGTCAACGGACTGCCTACGAATACATCTCTGCTACGCACACGGTTGTATTGCAAAAAAATTGGACAATAATGGGAAGGAAATTCCGATTAACACTCTTTCCTTACACCAATCAATGTTTCGCATTACAGTCTTTCTGTCGATTGCCCTCGCAATCACCGTTTTCGTCCAAGCCGAAACCGTCATTTTCGATGCCTCAAAACCGGAAACGCCCGGCACCAGTATCACCGTCAATCAAATCGCAACAGAACGCACCGACGGTCTCTTCATTCTTACCAATCGGCAACGAGCCGATTGGCCCGGCATCACACTACGCGGACAATGGTCATTTCCACAAGGCAACGTTCTCGTACTGGAACTCGAAAACAAAGGTACTAATACCGCCAGAGTTTCCTGTCGGCTCGACTCGCCCGGCGCCAATCCCGACACCGGCAGACGGACTTTCACATCTTCCATAACATTAGAAGCCGGCGAAAAAAGACGCTGGGAAATTGCTCCGCCCCGCCGACTACCGCCGCAACTGCAAGCCAAACTCTTCGGAATGCGCGGCTATCCCGGCGGAGTACGCGGCGGTACCGACGGAACCGTCGGAGCTGAATCCTTCGATTCCGCCGACTTCACCGCCCTGTTCATCTTTTATGCAAGACCAAGCGAAGAACACTCCGTCGGTATTAAACAGGTTAGCATCGCACCGCCGCAACAAAATTCGGCAGTAATCGCTTCACTCAATGATGCCCTGAATTTGCCGCCGGAAGAGTTCTTTCCGATGATCGACCGCTATGGACAATACATCCACGCCGACTGGTTCGGAAAGGTCAAGTCCGATGCTGACCTGAAAGCGAACCGAGAAAAAGAGGAAAAAGAACTCGCCGCCGCTCCCCGCATGCCAGACCGAAACCAATACGGCGGCTGGACAAAGGGACCACGCCTCGAAGCGACCGGACATTTCTATCCCGTGAAACGCAACGGTGTCTGGTGGTTAGTCGATCCCGAAGGCTATCTCTTCTGGTCGCACGGAAGTAATTGTGTTAGAGCGAATTCCGGCGACACACCGACCAGCGATAGAGAACACCTCTTTGCAGAACTTCCTTTCGATGCTTTTAAGGGACGCGGAAGTTGGGCGGCACACGGATATTACGTCGGTAAAACGCCCTATAACACTTATAATTTTACGGCTTCGAACTTGAGATTGAAATACGGCGAAGATTGGCAGCGGCACTTTGCCGAAACGTCGCACCAGCGGCTTCACGCTTGGGGAATGAACACCATTGCGAATTGGTCTGATCCGGCGGTGTATCGGCTTCGTAAAACTCCTTACACCACGACGTTGAACAGCAGCGGTCCGGTCATCGCAGGCAGTGAGGGTTATTGGGGACAGTTTCGCGATCCATTCCATCCCGACTTCCGTAGAAATATGGCGACGGCGATGAGCCGACAACAGGACACTACTAATGATCCCTGGTGCATTGGTTTTTTCGTGGACAACGAACTCGGCTGGGGAAGTGAAACCTCGCTGGCAACCGCCGCTTTGGTTTCGCCCGCCGCACAACCGGCAAAGATTGCAGTGGTCGATATGCTACGCAACAAGTATGAGACCATCGCAAGACTCAACGCCGCTTGGGAAACGACTCATGCCGATTGGAACGCTTTATTGACTTCGACAGCGGCTCCCAATGCGGGAAATACGGCGGTTGCCGCCGATCTGCGCGAGGGATACACATTGATTGCCGAGAAGTATTTTGAAGTGATTCGTGAGGAATTGAAAAAGGTTGCACCGAACAAGATTTACTTCGGTTGCCGATTCGCTTGGGTGAATGACAGGGCGGTTCGGGCGGCGGATAAATACTGTGAGGTATTGAGTTTCAATCTGTACCGGTACGATTTGAGTGATTACAAATTGCCGGAGGGGGTGGACAAGGGACTCATCATCGGCGAGTTTCATTTCGGTGCGTTGGATCGAGGAATGTTGCACACGGGATTGTGTCCGGTGGGGAATCAGGCGGAGCGTGCGTCGGCGTATGAAAAGTATGTTCGTTCTGCGGTGGAGCATCCGAACATTGTCGGTACGCATTGGTTCCTTTTTGGTGATCAGGCGACGACGGGACGCGGCGGCGACGGCGAAAATTATCAGATTGGTCTCGTGGACATCTGCGACACGCCGTATCCAGAAACGATTGACGCCGTCAAACGTATCGGTGCGGCAATGTATGACATTCGGTTGAACCGGGAACGATAAATATAAGGGAACCTCTAATAAGACAAAAATCTTTGCGCACTTTGCGCAATTCTTTGCGTTCTTGTATGTTTTACGTCAGTGAAAAGCGTTCCTTTGTGCGTTACAATGGAACCTTGTCGTTTTGCTCCCAATAGGAGAGAAAAATGACAAACCGCCGGGACTTCGATAGCGTTCTGACAGACTAAAAACTAGCCATGCCGCCGCAAAGCATGAAGCCCGACGGTCTTTCCTGTTTAACTCGAACAATTGCCAGAGACGAAAATCGATCTCGCATATGCAAGGATGAGAAAACAAGAAAAAAAACTAACCCTAACGATCAATGTCCCAGCGTTCTGAAAGAGATTCCCTATCGCCGGCACTGCAAACGATACCACTGCCCCCGCGTGTGGTGTCCCTGTCGGCACGACTCTATCTGCGATTGTCTTCCAACTTTATGTTCGGCTGGTTCGTAGCGGGATTCGGATTTATCTTCGCACTCACGGCAGTGGGCATCATGGGACTGGACGATACCATTCCACGAATCTGGAGCAAAGTGGGAAAAGCAAAAATTACCAATATCGAAGATGTATTCTTTTTTATCAACAACGATAAAATTTACGCTTACCATTTTGAAGCCGCTGATCCTGCCGGAGTGGAAAAGATAACCGGCGTTTCCTACGGATATGAAGGAAAGTACGAAACCGGCAGCGAAGTTGTTCTCCAAAAAGCGGGGAAACGATACCGCATACAAGGATTAACCTTGACGAAGATAGGCTCGTCATGGTGGGATCCCTTACTCTTTCTTGGAGCGGGCTGCCTATTCGGAATTCAGGGACTTCTCGCTCCGATTAACACTTGGTTTGCCGGCGGTAAAGCGATAGAACTTTTGCAACACGGATCCGCCACTGTTGCGATGTATCTTGATATGAGTCCGACCAACATGCAAATCATTGGCAAGCACACGATAATGCAAGTCAATTTCGAATATCAGGTTGCGGGAGAGACCTACACGGTTTCCGTTCGAGCGTTGGATACGTCTCGATTGACCGATGCCAAGCACAAGATAGTGTTTTACAATCCAATGTCGCCTAAACAGTCGGTGGTGCTGGATAGTTTGCCGAGCGGTATTCATTTTGACGAGTTTTCGGGCAGTTTTTGGGCGAGTCCGTTGCGTTGTCTGCTTCCGTTGTTGGCGGCGGCGATTGTTTGCGGACAGATCGTTGCGATTGCCGTACTGGCACTGCAAGCGATTTGATGCACGTCATTTAGCCGGTACTCCGGCACAGGAACGCAAAAAGAGCATTACTGTCCGTCAATAATACGTCCAATAATATGCCCGATTGGTAGAACGGTCGAAATAGGCAAAAGCACCTCTCCCATTCCCTGTTTCATAACCGGTACGCCATCCTTCCTTGATTGGTATTTGTGCGTTTTCTACTATGGAATAAATATGAATTCCATCGGTAAATGAAATGGGACGTTCCCAGCGTTTTTCAGAAGCGATCCATTGAAGAAATCCTTCTTCGGAAATTGAAAATTCACAATAGAGGGTTTGACGATAACCTCGACGATAGGAAAAATCACTTCCATCAGCCGGAACATAACGGGAAATCCTCCGCATTTCATCATAAGACAAGCGTTCAGCAGATGTCGGGTAGCGATGCATGTCGAAAACAATATAACCAACCAAAGTTGCAACGAGCGCACCCATAAAAACAAAGCCAACAATCGTTCGGGTTCGATATTCTGGAACGCTAAAAGGTTTGACGGCAAATTCTTGTTCCATTGCCAAATTTAGTTCAAAAGCGATCTTTCGGCGGACTTGGGCGATTCGGTAGTTCAACAATCCAAGCCCGATAAAAAGTATTCCCATCAGCGCAAAAGCAGCAAAAAAGTAAAGTGCTGCTCCATCCGTTGTTTGACGATGATAAAGAAGATATTCCCCAAAATTTGCTACAACGCTGAACAGCGTAATACTGCCGAAAACGAAATACATTTCGTAGTAGGCTCTAGCAATGATTGGTTTACAGCAAAAGAGTGCGCTGTATTGTTTGAGGGACAGCCAACCGAGCATCAGAGCGAAAGGGGCAAGGAACAGAGGAAAAAACGGCGGGTCAATCGGATCAAAAAATCCAGCAATGACAATGGATAGCAACAAGATACCCGGACATATCAACAGCAAACCTGATATTATGGCAATCACGGAACGTCGATAAGTTTTGACGGGCAGCATGCTCTGATGCGTTGGGGTGTCTGTTATCGGATTCATTTCTTGGGGGACTTCCTTCACAATTTTACCGTTGCAGTTCACGGTTCGGGCGATGTTTTCGCCGCACCAACAAGTAAAAACGCCGATTTTCATAATGCCGGTATTGTACCACGTACATGGCGATTTTGCAAAGCAGAGCCGCAATCGGAAGATGGCGAGTTAGCCGCGTCGCCTGCGACGCGCAGGGTTGCGTTCACAGAGCCCGTATCGGTAGATGCGGAATCAAAACAGAGCCGGGGACGAAGCGGTACTCCGCGCAGTCCCCGGATGGGAGCAGTGTCGCTTCTTTACTCGCGTAAATGTTTCGTAACATACAGGATGACCAGCATTGCGACGATCATCCCGACCATGATTCCCAATATCGAAAAAAACAGAATGAAACGCAAAGAATCATATCCGGTAAGCGGCCTCCCGTCTTGTGTAAGAAAAACCAACCATTGAACAAAAGGTATAAGAGTCATGAATCCGCAAGTCCAAATTCCATACAACAGTCGGCTCCACATTTGGCAACGTTTTTTATCGGAGTCATCCCGTTGTTTTTCTTCCCGACTAACCAAGTTGATATTTTTCACATAAAAGCAAGGAAGGAACGCCACAAACATGAATGTAACGCCACCCATCAGACTGAGTACAAGTGTTTCACGACCTATTTGAAACGTCTGCCCTTGTGCTGTATACGTTACAGTGGACGGCAGCAACGGATAGAGCGCTGTTGCCGAAATCAAATTGACCAAATAGGACAGAAAAAAAAGATAACGCATTGAAAAACTACCGTTTCGTTCCATCCGGGGACTGAGCGGAGTATCACTCAGTCCCCGGCTCTTTGTTCTTTGTGCCGGAGTACCGGCTAAATGATTGCGTCATTTTGCGTTGCCCGACGATGAAAATTCACGAGATACATGCTCACTCAACAGCATTTTGATAAGCGACTGATAACCGACATCTTGTTTGTGTGCGAGAACTTTCAATGAATCAATTAACGATTCCGGCAGACGAATCGAAATCGTCTTCGTCGATGGTTTCAGATTCGGAAAAGTTGTCGAAACGGCTTGATTCCAATCGATAAATTCCGTCGAATCGTGGGTTTCCCAGAACGCACGTTCATCGTCTTCGTTCGCAAACGTCGGAATCGATTTGAGCGTTTTACTTGTCATAGAGTTGTCCTCTTTTTTCTCCGAAATTATAGTAATCCCTTTCTGTTTTGGTCATCTTTCGGGCAGAGATGATTCGAATGAGTGATTGGTTGCGGTAGGTGAAAACAAGGAACAGTCCCTTCCCCGCGTCGGTTCGTCCCAATGCGTAAAACCGCTCTTCGTTTTGTGAATGTCGTGAATCGTCGAAGACGAGGAACGGCAAATTGAAAAATGCCTGCTCACATTCCGCTTGGGTAATACCGTGCTTGTTCCAGATTTTTTCGGAATTGCCCTCGTCCCATTGGAATGATACTGCTTTGTCCACTGTCTCACCCATCCTGCGATTAAGTATATTGACGACATCGGCGGATGTCAAGAGGGTTAGCGGCGCAGTGTACGCCGGAAATTTTGGCAACTTCTTCGGTAACCCATGCGTCGAAAACACAGCCGCAGTCGACTGTTCGGGCGATGTTTTCGCCGCACCAACAAGTGCTGTGTTACTTGGTGTATGCGCCGATTTTCATGGGGTGGGTAAATTTGTTTGAGTTATCATAAAGCAGCTGACAACGCTCTTGATTGACTCATCAAGGAATGGATAATAGTTGCCGTTTCAGGTGAAGACAAAATTTCCTTGACCGCTCTTTCAAATTCGGCTTGACTGTAAGCCACAAACGAAGCACGTTCCAAACGTTACGACAAAGCGCGACTACTTAGTTGCTACACTCTCATAAAAAGTCGATTTTTAGAGGTTCCCTCTACATCATTTCTCCCGCAAACTCCTCTTGCAGAAGTTTCAAGCCCTTTTTGCCATTCGCCTCGTCCACCGTTATCGCAATGTTACGCTCACTCGTCGATATAACATTCACGTTAATCTCACTGTCCGACAATGTCTTGAACATACGATAAGCAAGTTCCGTGTGCGAACGCAAACCCGTACCACGCACCGATAAAATCGCTATCGAAGGATTACAGATCGGCAAATCACTCTTCCACTTCTTCGCCAATTTTTGCGTAATTTCCAACGCCTTCTCCAGCGATGTTCGCGGCACCGTAAATGTAATGATTGCCTTGCCGTTGCGTCCGCAACTCTGCACAATCATATCGACAACGATGTCGCCCGACGCAATCTTCTCAAACATCTCCGCCGCAATGCCCGGTGTGTCCGGTACATTCGCCATCGTAATCTGCGCCTCCGTTTGATTCAAGTTGATCGACTCAATCAAAATGTCCTCCATTCCCGAAAGCCGGGAAACATCTACCTCACCCGACTGCGCCAAACTACGTTCCAAACGAGGTGCCTTCTTCTGCTTCGGTCGACTCTTGATCTTCTTCGGTGACTTCTCCAATCCAAACGCACTGTGAACCGCCCTAAGCGTGGACAAACCGTCTTCCTGCGAAACCAATGCTGATATTTTAATCTCGCTCGTCGTGATAATGTCAATGTTAATCCCCTTTTGCGAAATCGCACGAAACATCTTTTTCGCCACGCCCCCCTGCTGTTCCATTTCGAGACCGACGACCGAAACCTTCGCAACATTTTCTTGCCATTCCACTGTTTCGGCACCGATTTCCTGTACGACCGCCTGCAAGACTTCGAGCGTTGACACCAAGTCCGCGCCGGGAACGGTGAAGGAAATATCGGTGCGTCCATCTTGTCCGATGTTCTGCACAATCATATCGGTAGGGATTTTCGCTTCGGCAATTTTAGAGAAGAGGAGCATCGCAATGCCGGGCTGATCGGGCACGCCGACCAGCGTCAGCCGGGCTTCATTCTTTGCAATGGCGGCACCGGAGACGGCGGTATCGGTCTCCGGCGTTTCGATAATCAGCGTGCCGGGAACATCGGTAAAACTGCTCCGAACATGAACGGCAACACCGAACTTCTTGGCAAACTCCACGGATCGGCTGTGCATGACCCCTGCTCCGAGGCTGGCGAGTTCGAGCATTTCGTCGTAACTGATTTGTGTCATTTTGCGTGCTTCGGGCAGTAGCCGCGGGTCGGTGGTGTACACGCCGTCGACATCGGTATAGATTTCGCATTCATCGGCACCGAGAGCAGCGGCGAGGGCGACGGCGGAGGTATCGCTTCCGCCGCGACCGAGCGTGGTGATGTCGCCGTCGTCGTCGATGCCTTGAAAGCCGGCGGCGATGACGATTTTTCCT
>Ga0099364_10001970_pt1 | contig 33131 bp, 19 predicted proteins | sample TergutTh196P3_FD_73070 | JGI IMG/M metagenome (GOLD analysis project Ga0099364, IMG submission 73070) | Microcerotermes parvus P3 segment gut microbial communities from Pointe-Noire, Republic of the Congo - Th196 P3 | ecosystem: Host-associated > Arthropoda: Insects > Digestive system > Gut ... | reverse complement strand
TCCGGCTGGCGCCCCCCCAGAGCAGCAAACGCCCCACCGAGGCTGGGGGGAGAAAAAAATGGGGGGGGGGGGGGGTGAACAGACGTTCATAACCCTGTCTGAGGAACTTTTGACACCGGGTAGCACGTCTGAAAACACATCCGACGATTCCGTCACCCCGCAAGGTTTTAATGCGGGGCCCCCTGAAAGTAACGAATCTCAGGAATCCCACCTCACATCCGAGGAAGAAAACACCTCATCCGAAGAAGAAACCGAAACGAAGGACGAATCCGTCACTCCGGGTAATGAGACCCAGACCCCCGAAGGCAGCGGGAACGACAATAACGGATTAAACGAAGGCGACCCCACCGTCACCCCGGAAACCCAAAATCTTGAAACGGGCGAAGGCGAAGGCGAAGAACCCGTCATTCCGCAAATCCCTAATGCGGAATCCCCTGAAAGTGACGACGACACGGAGGGGATTGCGCCCTCGCAAGGCGAGGGAAGTCAAGCCCGCAATGACGAGCTGGATGACGAAGAAATCGAAGAAACCGAAGAAATCGAAGAAACCCTCTGCGAAATCTGCGGACTCCCCATCATCGACCCCCAAGACCCTGATGCAGAACCCCTGGAAGACGGCGAATACTGCATCTGCGAATTCTGCGAACTCTGCGACGGTTTTATCGTCACCCCGCAAAGTAACCTCCCCGCAGGGGAGGAAAGTGCGGGGCCCCCTGAAAGTAGCGACATCTTCCTTTGCACCTGCCCTCCCTTATTCACCACCTCCAGCTTCGCGGGCTTCACCACCTTCTCCCCCATGTCCACCGTCCCCAGCTCCGTCACCAACCTCGACGAACTTTCGGAAGCCATCGCCCTGGCGAACGACCTCGGCGAACCGGCGACCATCCTGCTGGAAGGTGTAAGCTACGGAATCGGCCCCGATGAAACCTACACCTTGGAATCCGGCGTCCCGATAACGCTGACCGTGGGCGACAGGCCGGGCGTGGACAACCAATACCGCAGGCACTTCCGTGTTGTTGAAGGCACGCTGATCCTGGGCGATAACATCACCCTGACCCGGGCGGACGGTGTCACGGGCGATGGCGGCGGCGTGGAAGTGACCACCGGAGGCACATTCATCATGAACGGCGGCAAAATCACCGGCAACCAAGCGTTCATAGGCGGTGGCGTGAGGGTTATATCATCGTCCACCACATCCAGCACATTCATCATGAACGGCGGCATAATCAGCAATAACGAATCAAGTTCAAACATCGGCGGCGGCGGGGTTTATATCGATACCAGGGGCACATTCCGGATGGCCGGCGGCGAAATTTCCGGCAACTACGCGGGCAAGGGCATAAGCGGGCAGCCTGCCATCTCAACTGTTACCAACCCGAGTGCGCCGGACACCTTCCATTACGGCGGCGGCGGGATACGGCTGGAAGGCACATTCATCATGACCGGCGGCCAAATATCGAACAACTACGCATACGGACACGGCGGCGGCATCCTGCATACATATAGAGCGGGTTCGCTCGTGCCGATGATAATTAACCCCAGCACCGACCCCATCGTTTTCAGCGGCAACGTATCCGCGCAAGGCACATTCATGATTAAGGCGGGCGACTTCTTTGATAACTACTACAGCGGCCAAATCAGCCGCGATCTGGACGGTAAGTGGACTAACGGTATGCTATACGGCTACAACAACCACGACATCAGCTTTGTGACCAAAGCAGTGAACCTCGTCAGTGAATATGAAGAAGAAATCGTGATCGAAATATCATCCATCCAAGCCCTGGATGCGGAAGAAAGCGAGCAGATCCGCTACATCGGCGCAAGCCCGGTCAATAAGATAATCCTGCCCGCGACCCTCATCGGCATTGACCCCGTTGGCGGCGACCAAATCGCCATCCCCGTGACATGGCAGAGCGCGGACTTTGACACAACCACAGCCGGCACCTACAGCTTCACGGCCAATCTCACGACTCCGGCCGGCTACGAACTGGCCGCCAGCCTGAGCGTTCCGGAAATAAACGTGACAATAAAGGATGAGGTCGCTAACCTTAACGAACTGACCGAGGCGTTGGAAACCATAGACGGCAGCGACCTGACGGCGGCGGATAACGCGACGCTGAAGCTTACTGGCGCGGTTTCAAACTTCACCATCCCGGCTACAGGTACAAACTCAAACTACACGCTTGAATCCGGCGTACCGGTCACACTTACGGTAAACTCGGATAGAAGGCACTTTGTGGTTAACGGCACGCTGACAATGGGCGACGGCATAACCTTGACCAGAGCGGAAGGCTATGACGGCAACGGCGGCGGCGTGAACATTTTCACAGGTGGCACCTTCAACATGATCGGCGGCGAAATCAGCAATAACATAACTGGCGGTACTTTAGGCGGCGGCGGCGTACTTCTTGACGCTCCCGAGAACGGCACCTTCAACATGACCGGCGGCAAAATTACCGGCAACACTTCCTTGGGCATAGGCGGCGGCGTAACTGTATACCGCGGCACATTCACCATGACCGACGGTGAAATCAGTAATAACACAGCGATCGGTGCGGGAGGCGGCGGTATTCAATCGAATAGTCCCACCAGCTCAACAGTTAATATTCACGGCGGCAAGATTACCGGCAACCGGTCGGAAAGCACATCGGCTGGCCACGGCGGCGGCGCTATCCGCGCCTGGGGCGTGCTGAACATAACCGGCGGTGAAATTTCGGGCAACCGGGCAGCCGGAAACGGCGGCGCCATCATTGTCCCGAACAGTGCCACAACCAGCATAAGTAACGTAAGCATTAAACCGTCGGCACCCGGCAGCATCATCTTCCGCGACAACCGCGTCGAAGGGCTGGCCGTGGACAACTCCTACAGGTTGAAATCCGGCACCGACCTCTATGAGACATACCGCGCCAACGTCACCGTGGACGACTACGACTGGAGCTTTGGCCTCCAGCACGGCTACAATAACCACGACATCGGCGGCAATTTCAGCGCCAGCGACAGCAGAAAGTACTTTGAACAGCTCTGGAAAGTGGAGTTTGACTTTAACCTCGGCACCGGCAGCGACCATGACAGCGTCCGCTACGTCGCCAACGGCGAGAGCGTCGGTGTTGCCCACATGCCCACTCCGCCGGAGCGCGCCGACAAGGACTTCCTCGGCTGGTACACTACGGCAATCGGCCACCCCGACGAATTCACCGGCACGACCCCCGTATACGCCGACACCACCGTCTACGCCCGCTGGAGCCCGCCCGAAGTCTGGTTTTATAACGGCGCGACCCATGTAGTCACCATCGAGGTGACGGCGGGCAAGGGCAAATCCCTCGCTGACAGCGGCCAGACCCTCCCGGCCGATCCCGCCCCGCAAGCGGACATGATCTTCTCATGGAACACCGCAGCCGACGGTACTGGCAGCACCTTCAATGAAAACACGGCCGTAAACAGCGTCCTCGCCGTCTACGCCACCTGGACAGAACGCAGCGCCACCCGCCCCGACGCCCCGGTCATCACGGATGTCACCCCGGGCACGTATGAAGTAGAGCTGGTCTGGAACGCCCCCGCAAATGACGGCGGCAGCGCGATCACCCACTACATCATCAGCTACGACGACGGCACGGAAATCAAAACCATCAACGTCGGCAACGTGACCGCATACAGCATCACCGGACTGGCAGACGACACGGAATACACATTTGAAGTGATCGCCGTGAACGTCATCGGCGAAAGCGATGCCGACGAAGCGACCACGAAAACGCTAAAATTCGTACCCCCCGCCCATCCCGGCGACTGCGACTGCGATGATTGTAACCCGGCACATGACGACGACTGCGACTGCGACGACTGCATCGCCGCCGATGGCGACGCACACGATGATGACTGCGATTGCGACGACTGCAAACATGATGATGACTGCGATTGCGATGATTGCATCGCCGCCGATGGCGACGCACATGACGACGACTGCGACTGCGACGACTGCATCGCCGCCGATGGCGACGCACACGATGATGACTGCGATTGCGATGATTGCATCGCCGCCGATGGCGGCGCGCATGACGACGATTGCGACTGTGACGACTGCAACCCCGTCGCGGACAACACTGACGACAACAAAAATACCAAAGGCAAGAACAAAAACGGTAAAGGTAAAGATGTAGTGAATACCATAGTGGATGTCATCGAGAACATCATTGATAATATCCGGGGAATCATCACGGAAGATGTGCGGGATGACGAACCCAATAATACCGTCACCCCGCAAAACCCCAAAATGCCGTCACCCCGCAATGCTTTAATGCGGGGCCCCCTGACTAGCACTACCGTCACCCCCAGCACCGAAACATCACGGGATGACGCTGTAGGGACGACCGCCCCCGGTCGTCCGCAGGACCTCACCCTCACCACCCCCGCCACCCGCCTTGTGGGCACAAACGTGGGACTGGGAAACAGCGGCTCTATGGCCCTCGTTAACCTCATCCTCTGCCTGCTGGGCGTACTGCTCATCCCCGCCACCCTGCTCTTTGCCCTCCTGAAAAAGCGGGATGAAAAAGAGAAAAACAAAGGACTGGTCGCAGCGGCTTGCTTGGCAATAGGTGGCGTGGCCCTCTTCTGGCTCACCCAGGACATGAGCGCCCAGATAATCCTGGCCGATACCTGGACCATCGTCCACATCGCTCTCCTTGCCCTGGAAGTGGCCGCCATCGCCCTGCTGGGCAAGGCAGCCCAGACCGAACAGGCATAAGCAACACAGACAACACCATAACTCAGGGCGGGGCTTATCCCCGCCCTTTTCTGTTGCAAATAATGTGTTGACATCATGTACATAATGATGGCATAATATACGCATGGAAAGGAGTAGCACATGACGGCAAACGCAAGAATTTCTATAAATATTGATGCAGATGTGAAGCAAAACGCGCAACGGATGTTCGGCGAAATGGGCTTGGATTTAACGACCGCCATAGATTTGTTTTTGAGGACGGCCTTACTGGAGGGGCGCATACCGTTTAGCATCCGCACCCAGAGGGCTTACCGGGAAGAAACGCACAGGGCGTATATCAACGCTGAGCTGGACAAATCCATGATAGAAGCCGCCGACCCTGATACCCAGTGGCTTACGCATGTTGAAATGAAAGAACGCTTATCCAAGCGGCGGGAGGCAAGACATCATGTATGAGCCAGTATTTTTACCATCGGTCGATTTTGATATGATGGAAGCAGAGGCTTATTTAACAGAGTTTAGCCCTGCCGCAGCTGATAAACTGGCAGATTCGTTTGAGCAAAATATAAATGATTTGATTGACCATCCTTTTATGTATAGAGTGTATGAAGATAGGCCTTACTTTCGCTGTATGCCCTTAGTATACGACTATCTTTGCTTCTATCATGTGGACGATAAAGCGAACAAAATTGAAATCCACAGGGTTCTTCGCGGTATGCGCGACATATCCAATATTCTTTAACATCTTAACAACATCTTTACAATCTTGACACCGTCCCGCCCCACATAAGCCTTGCCATGCCAGAACATATGTGCTATAGTTTATAAAAGGGCATAATCCACATGGAAATACGCATTTCAGTGAGAAACTTGGTCGAGTTCGTGCTTAGGGGCGGCGATATAGATAATCGCCGTCATGTGGCGGCGGACGTCGCCATGCAGGAAGGCGGGCGCGTCCACCGGATATTGCAGCGGCAGATGGAGGAACGTCCGGATTTTGATTACCACTCCGAGGTGGCGCTGAGACATGAGTATACGACCAGCGATTATACGATTATCATTGACGGGCGCATGGACGGTCTGCTCATTCCGTTTGATAAGGAAGAATCACGACCTGCGGCGGCGGACGCGGATAGCCCCGACAACCCGCAGCTAATCACGGTAGACGAGATCAAGGGCACGTACCGCGACATTTCGAAAATGAGGGCCCCGGTTTTGGTCCATCAGGCGCAGGCGATGTGCTATGCTTATATCTACGCCGCCCAAAACCAACTGCCGGCCATATCCGTCCGCATGATTTATGTCAATTTCATCACCGAAGCCTTAAGGCTCTTCCCACAAACGTATAGCTTCGCGGAGCTTTCGGCCTGGTTTGAGAACTTAATCCGCGAGTACCGCAAATGGGCCGACCATGAATATGCCTGGCGCAAAGTCCGCAGCCAGTCCATAAAGGAGCTGTCCTTTCCCTTCCCCTACCGCGACGGTCAAGAAGAACTGATGGCTTGCGCCTATCAGAGCATTAAGGACAGGCGCAAGCTGTTTATCCAAGCGCCGACCGGCACCGGCAAGACCATCTCGACCCTCTATCCCGCCATAAAAGCCGCTGGTGAGGGCCTGGTCGAAAAAATTTTCTACTTAACGGCCAAGACAATCACCCGCACGGTCGCCGACGAGACTTTTCAGCTACTGCGCGGGCAGGGTCTCAGGTTCAAGACAGTTATATTGACCGCCAGGGACAAGATTTGCTTTATCGGCGAAGCGGATTGCAATCCGGCGGCCTGCCCCTATGCCGAAGGCCATTTTGACCGCGTGAATGATGCCATGTATGCATTATTGACCGAGTCAGACTACTATGACCGCGACAGTATTAGCGCCTATGCCCGCCGCTTTCGTGTCTGTCCTTTTGAGTTGGGCTTGGACTTAAGCCTCCATGCCGATGCGGTGATAGGCGACTATAATTATCTGTTCGACCCGCGGGCGTATCTGCGCCGCTATTTCGCCGAGGGCAGCCGCCGCGATTTTTGCTTTTTAATTGATGAAGCCCACAATCTGGTCGAGCGGGGTCGCGACATGTACAGTGCCAGCCTGCGAAAAGCCGACATCCTCGCCCTGGCGAAAAAAGTCCGCTCCCATGCCCCGGACATCGCCAAGGAGCTCATGCACCTAAACCGCGTCATGCTGGCACTGAAACGGGAAACGGGCGAGTTTATGGAAAAACCCTATCTGGAGCCGCTAAACGATGCCCTGGGGCGGCTGTTGCCGGTGATCGAGAAAAACCTGGAAGACCATGCGAGCCATCCTTGGAATCCGGCATTGAAAAAGGACGTGCTCTACTATTACTTCGAACTGCTGCACTTTCGCGGCATTTATGAAAAAATGGATGTAAACTACAAAAGCTACGCCCAAACCCCCGATACGGGCGGCTTTTTCGTGAAGCTGTTTTGCCTGAATCCGGCAGACAATCTGCGGGAATGTATGTCACGCGGGCGGGTGGCGATGTTGTTTTCCGCCACACTCTTGCCGATGGAGTATTATAAGCAGTTGCTGGGCGCTGTGCCCGGGGATAATGAAATATATGCCCGCTCGGTCTTTCGCCCGGATAAGCGGGGTTTGTTTATCGCCGCCGACGTGACCAGCAAATATGAGCGCCGTGGCGAGGGCGAATATATGAACATTGCCCGCCATATCCGTGAAATCACAAACAGTCGCCATGGGAACTATCTGGCTTTTTTTCCCTCCCATCAGTTCATGGCTGAGGTTTATGGGCGCTTTTGTGAGCATTTTCATGTTGCGGGGGAAGCGACACTTATATTACAGGACAGGCACATGGACGAGGCCGGCCGCGAGGCGTTTTTGCGCTGTTTTTCGGAGAGTGGGGCAAACGGACCATGGACTGACCCAGTCAGTGAAATCACCGCTGCGCCAGCGCGCACATTGACAGACACGGTCAACGGAGGCCTCGCCTGGCCGTCGCATTCATTGACCGATAGAGTCAATGAAGCAACAAACACCGCAACCGCCGGCAAAGACCGCAGCCTGATCGGCTTCTGCGTCCTCGGCGGCATCTTCAGCGAGGGCATAGACTTAAAACACGAGCAGCTTATCGGGGCAATCATCGTCGGCACGGGCCTGCCGCAGATATGCCCGGAGCGGGAGATTTTGCGCCGCCATTTTGACGGGCAAGGGGAGGATGGCTTCGACTTTGCCTATAAGCTGCCCGGGGTGGGAAAGGTCTTCCAGGCAGCCGGGCGTGTGATTCGCAGCCAAGAAGACATCGGCATTGTCGCTTTGCTGGACGAACGCTTTATACAGGCGGGCTATCGCAGGCTGTTCCCCCATGAATGGGGACATGTCGAAACGGTCACGCTGGACAATGTTGCCAGACGCATAGAACGATTTTGGGATGGCTGGTTATGAGGGATGCTGACATCATTTATCGGCAAAAAAAATACCCCAGTCAGTGAATATGACGCATATGTCATTGTGGATAACCCTGTGGAAATGGGGGATTACTCAAAAATGACCGAAGAAAAGTCCGGGAAAAAATTGCAAGCGAAAACAGTCATTTTCGTGAAAATACTGCTTCGGTCAATTAGGGCAAAAATCACCCCTGCCACGTTATATTGCGTTGCCCACGTTCCATATGCTATAATAACTTATTCGTGAAGGTCGGTAGTGCGATTCATAAGGCGGAGCGAAAGCGAGCCCCTCCCCGGCTTCGCCGGGGGCGTTGAATCAACACGGACGACCTACGCGGGAACAAATCAAACCCATCACAAAGGAGAAAAATCATGTGGGCTTATGAAAGCGTTTTTTACCAAATCTACCCCCTGGGCTTCTGCGGGGCACCCTTCGAAAACGACGGCATCCTCGAACACCGCATCTTGAAGGTGATGGACTGGATTCCCCACATGAAAAAGCTGGGGATGAATGCCATCTACTTCTCGCCCCTGTTCGAGTCGGACACCCACGGCTACAATACCCGCGACTATCAAAAAATCGACTGCCGCCTGGGAACGAACGCCGATTTTAAGAGGGTCTGCGAACAACTGCACGAAAATGACATCCGTGTCATTTTGGACGGAGTCTTCAACCATGTCGGGCGCGGTTTCGGGCCTTTTCAGGATGTGCTAAAAAACCGTGAAAACTCCCGATACCTGTCGTGGTTTAACATAAACCTCGGCGGCAATTCAAATTATAATGACGGCCTGTGGTACGAGGGCTGGGAGGGAAACTATGACCTCGTGAAGATAAACCTAAAGCATCCGGAAGTGGAGGCAATGATATTTGCGGCCGTGAAGCTGTGGGTGGAGGAGTTTGGCATTGATGGACTGCGCCTGGATGTCGCCTATCTGCTGGATGAGAATTTTCTTAGGAATCTGCGGAATTTCTGCCTGGACTTAAAACCGGATTTTTACATCCTGGGCGAAATGCTGCATGGCGACTATAAACGCCTGGTGAATCCCGAAATGCTCCATTCGGCGACCAATTACGAGTGCTACAAGGGCCTCTTTTCCAGCTTCAACTCCGCCAATATGTTTGAAATCATCCATTCGCTGCTGCGTCAGTTTGGGCCGGAGGATTGGACGCTGTATAAGGGCCTGCACATGCTTTCTTTTGTGGATAACCACGATGTCTCACGGATTGCCTCTAGTTTGAGTAACGAAAAGCATCTGCCCCTGATCTATGCCCTCTGCTTCGGGATGCCGGGCATCCCTTGCGTCTACTACGGCAGTGAATGGGGGGTCAAGGGGGATAAAAAGGACGGCGACCCGGGCCTGCGCCTAAGCTACGACGCGCCGATTTTTAATGAGCTGGCTGAGCATATCGCCCGGCTGGCGGCGGCCAAAAAGGGCTCCCGTGCCCTAAACTACGGCTCGTTTCGTTCTGTCGTTTTAACGAATAAGCAATGCATCTTCGAGCGCAAGGTGGACACGGAGCGGGTGCTGGTGGCAATAAACATGGACGATGCCCCCTACACGGCCCATTTTGACGCCGGTTGCGGGATGGCAAAGGATTTGATCAGCGGAGAAAATTTTGACTTCGGCGGCGGCTCGACCCTCGAACCCTGCCGCGCCTATATGTGGTTGATGGAGAGGTAGTAGGGCGCGGTGTCCTCACCGCGCCGTGTACCCGACCCTTGAACCCTGCCGTGCCTATATGTGGTTGATGGAGAGGTAGTAGGGCGCGGTGTCCTCACCGCACCGTGTACCCGACCCTCGAACCCTGCCGCGCCTATATGTGGTTGATGGAGAGGTAGTAGGGCGCGGTGTCCTCACCGCGCCGTGTACGGTACAGCTAAATTCCCAAAAACTGTATCGCCAGGCCGCACATCAGGATGGAAAAGCCGGCCAACACATGGGCGTAGCGTTCCAGCTGCGGGGTTTTTATCAGGTTTACCCCTTTCAGCACGACAAAGGTACCAAGGAGCATCGCCGCAATCGTGCAGAAGGAAAAGACGATGGCCACCACCGCCACGGCCATCATGCCTGCTTCGGCGGCCGGATACATGAGCAGCGGAATCAGCGGCTCGCAGGGACCCAAGACCAATAAGATGAACAAAGGCCAAAACGAGGGGGAAACGCCGGTGTTTTTCGCATGGAGCTCAGGGCTTTCGCCCGCGTCATGCGCTTTCCCGTCATGTCCGTGCCAGACTTCGGAGCCGCCGGGCAATACATGCTTGTGCGGCTTGTTTTTTATGGCCCGCCTTATGCCCCAGAGCATGTATATCATGCCGAAGGCAATGAGAAACCAAGTCGCCAGCTCACCGCGCAAATCCTCTATGCCGACGAGGACGCTGACCTGCGCACCCAGCCAAATCCCCAAAAGCCCCAAGATGACCGAGGACAGGACATGGCCGATGCCGCAGATTAGGACGATGATGAAAGTTTTTTTCATGCTCCATTTGCCGGTCTTACTCATGGCGACGAAGGGTACATAATGATCCACGCCAATCAGGGTATGGAAAAATCCGAGGCCGGCGGCCGTGGCAAGCAGTATGATGTTCATGGGAAACCTCCTCTGACTTATAATGGACTTATAATGCATAAGTATAGCATCGTCATGTTTTTTGCGCAATAAGAGCGTGGAAATTCCCACGTTAGACGGGTAAAATAAAAAAAAACGTATTATACAAACTTGACTATCTGCCTGTGTGTGCGGTATACTGATTGAATCAAAACCCCTGTGTGTTTCGGATGTCATTCTGAGCGAAGCGAAGAATTTTATCGAAGAGAGGTGTAAAATGACTGAAATTACAAAAGACATGACTATCGCTGAAATTTTAATGCAAAAACCCGGTGCCGCCGAGGTGTTGTTTGCCGCCGGCATGCACTGTGTCGGCTGTCCTTCCGCCCGGGGTGAGACGCTGGCGCAAGCTGCCGCTGTCCACGGCATGGATGCGAATGAACTACTGGCGGGCATACTGGCGGCCGGGGACTAGTGTTAGAGCGGAGCGAAGCGAAGAATCTTTTAGCGGAGAAATACCATGAGTGCAAAAAATCTAAATCAGACATGTATGAGTTGCTTTGCCGATTTGCCTGTTGGCGGGGCCCATTGTCCCGTCTGCGGCTATGACCAGTCCTCGCCGCTCGATTCACCCTACCAGCTGCCCCTTAGAACGATATTAAACGGCAAATATCTGGTCGGCAAAACCCTGGGCGAAGGCGGCTTTGGCATTACTTATACCGGCTACGACCTAAATTTAGACATCAAAGTCGCCATCAAGGAATACTACCCTTCCGGTTTTGTATCACGCACCAACTCCGTCTCGGCCACCGTCCAGACCTATGGCGGCGAGCAGGGCGAGGTCTTTGCCATGGGCCGGGATCGCTTCGTGGATGAGGCCAAACGCCTGGCCCGTTTCCGCAGCCTGACCGGCATCGTGATGGTGAATGACTTCTTCGTTGAAAACGGGACAGCTTATATCGTCATGGAATATATCGAGGGCCAGACGCTTAAATCCTATCTGGCTGCCGCGGGCGGGAAGATGCCGCCGGCGCAGATTTTTGAGATGATGGGGCCGGTATTTAGCTCGCTTTCACAAATACATGAGGGCGGCCTGATACACAGGGACATCAGCCCGGACAATATTATGATTACCCCCAAGGGTGACATGAAGCTCTTGGATTTTGGCGCGGCCCGCGAGTTCGGCTCAGACAACAAAAGCCTCTCCGTGATGCTAAAGCACGGCTATGCCCCCACGGAGCAATATCAGACCCGGGGCATACAAGGCCCCCAGACCGATGTATACGCCCTCGCGGCGACCTTATACAAGGCCATCACGGGCATCACGCCCGATTCTTCGATGGACAGGGTCTTTGAAGACAAGCTGCTGCCCCCCAGCCAATTGGGCGTTGGTATCTCGGCTGAGCAGGAAGCGGCACTGTTAAAGGGCATGGCTGTCCGTCAGGAAATGCGCTTCCAGACAATGGGCGAGTTCTACACGGCCCTGATGAGCGGTGGGGGACTGGCAGGGCAAGGCAGCGCGCCCCCGCCTTATATACAGGAGCCATATGTGCCTCCGCAACAACCAGGACATGCAGTACCGGCACCGCCGCCTGTCATGCCACCCCAACATTCCCAAGCCGGGATACCCGTTCCCAGCTCCATGCCGGACACCCCGGCACCAATGCCTGCTGCCCCAAAAGAAAAAAAGCCCCCCTCACCCCATAGAAACAAGATTATCGGAGGTGCGGTCGCCGCCGCGATAGTGATTGCCTTTGCCATAGGTTTATCCAACCTTTCGGATAGTCCTAATGACGGCGCCAGCCAGATAGCGGCAGAAGAGCTGGCCACACCGGCGCCGCCGGCAGACGACATACCAGATTCGGTGGTCGCCCAAGCACCAGCTGATCCGGATCCACACACAGCGGACCCAAGCCCCAGCGTTGCTCCCGAGCCGGAACCGCTGCCACTACAGGGCGGCGGAGCCCTAAGCAGCGGGGGCGAAGCCGGCAACATGGATGTTTCCGCCTGGGAAGGGATGCGCTCCGTGGCAGCCGGGTGGTTCCATGTGCTGGGACTCAGATATGACGGTACGGTAGACGCGGCCGGCATGAATGATTATTGGCAATGCGATGTGTCCGACTGGAGTTCTGTTATCGACGTGGGGGCCGGGATGTACCATAGCGTGGGCTTAAAATCCGACGGCACGGTCGTTTCTGTTGGCAGAAATGACGAAGGCCAGGGCGATGTTTCGGGCTGGCGCAATATTGTTGCCATTGCCGTCGGCGACAACCATACCGTGGGGCTGCGTTCAGACGGCGCGGTGATAACAGCCGGCAGAAATGAAATTGGCCAAGGCGAGGTATCGGGCTGGTACGACATTGTTGCGATATCTGCCGGCGGCTTCCACACAATGGGGCTGCGCTCAGACGGCAGGGTCGTGGCCACCGGCTCGGACGAGTTTGGCCAATGCGACGTATCGTCATGGCGGGATATTGTGGCCATATCGGCCGGCTACCACCATAGCGTGGGGCTTAGGGCGGACGGCACGGTAGTCACGGCCGGCGCAAACGACCATGGCAACCATGATGTCAGGGAATGGCGCAATATTGTGGCGATAGGCGCCGGCGCCTTCCATACCATAGGATTAAGACCCGACGGCACATTAGTTGCGGTCGGGTCCAATTTGGCCGGTGAATCCAATATTTCGGAATGGGCAGATGTCTCGGCGATAGCAGCAGGCTATCTGGTCACGGTCGCCATCTCCGAAGACGATCAGGTGCTATTCCCCCTGCCGCGCCCGACGATACCGACGTTTTAGCAATCATGCATTATAAACGTGACAAATCCTGTACGGCCGTGTCGCGTATCACCGGCTCGAAGTGTTCATTCCAATAGGCTTCCGAGGCGCTGATGGTCTTTTCAGGTGTGGCATATTCTGACAAGACATTACAAACCCGGTTGAAATTGGCCGGTGAAATGTCGCCCTTTGTGACCACGAGCAAATAGCGGCCATCTTGCGGGTGCTTGTACAGGGAATTCTTGCCGCTGTACATATTCACCAGTATGCGGGATAGGTGAATGGCGTTGTGCAAAGAATCAAAGGAATATATGCGCGTAAGCTCATGGGCCGCCGGAGTCTTGGCATCTTGACTTGAGGCATTGCCACGGCCCAGCATCCGGCTTCTCAGGTCGGAAACCGCCGCCGTGGCCTCATCCACCGCCACAGCGCCAAAATGGGCGTTGTGCAACTTACGGAAAAAGTCCAACACTTCATCAGCTCCCTCCACCAAAGATTCTATCATATCCTCAAAATCGGCGGCCTCGTCATGTACCGAGGGCGCAAACTTGGAAAAGCGCGTGTCCAGCTCCTCGGGGTCTTCCACTTTGGTGATGATCAGGATGATGCATTCGCCGCTTAAGGGGATGGCTTCTATCATCAAGGGGATGTCCTCGGCCTCGAAGCCAAACTCATAAGATGCCTGCTGCATCATATCGCGAAACAAGGTTTTCGCCTTTTCCGTGCCATAGGCCAATTCGCTGAGCTTTAGCTCCCTGTCAGCCAAATCCTCACGTGTCAGCGTGCAACGTATTTGATGGTCATTCACTCTCTCTATTTTCATATTAACAAACATACCTTCCCGACAAGCCGCACTGTTTATCCTTTTTTAACATTCTATATCCTATATCGGTCAAAAGTCAAGCGTTTTGCAGATTCTTTAGTTTTTATTTATACTTTCCCCAACAAAAGCCCCCCTCAATGATTCTTTTCATGGTTACTTCTTACCAATTATGATACAATAATGATATCGCGAGGGGCTTTTCAATCGGGAATGCCGCTAGACATTCCCGGCGCGAGCGGCGCGTCAGCGTAGCTGACATAGTTCCCCTGCGCCGCTCTGCGATCCGCCGGAGGCGCATCTCAGCGGGGGTCACCCACACTGAGATGTAACGCAACGTCGAGGCAGAGCGAAAGCGCGTCCAGCGTTGAGTCAGCACGTATGCCCCCGCGGGAACAACTAATATTTTGGAGACCGTCCATGAAAAGACTCATCCCCATCCTCATCGCCATAACCATCATCGCGGCAATAATCTATTTCGTGTTCTACCCCGAATACCAAGAACGCTACGCATATTCCGATGAAAGGGCAGACCTTATGGCATTCTTCGGCGTGGCGGACGAGACGGAAGTGGCAATCATCCTGCAGGATACAAAAATCAACGAAAAAGCCCGCTACTGGGACGATACCTACTATTTTGACCTGGACACCGTCTATAAATACTTCAACTCCCGCTTCTACGTCGACGAGGGCGAAAACCTCCTCCTCTACAGCTTCCCCGACGACACCGTCCGCGTATCCATCGGGGAACGCACGGTAAGTGGCAAAAGCGGCCAGGCGACGCGCTCATACATCATCGCCCGCCATGAAGCCAGCGCCCTCACAGAGGGCGACACCCTCTACATTGCCGCCGACTTCCTGAAAGATTTTTGCAACTTCTCCTACGAAGCCTACAAAGACCCCGGGCGGATGCAGGTCTATACCGAATGGGGTTCTGTCCAGACGGCCAGGATAAACCGTGACACGGCGGTCCGCTACCGTGGCGGGGTGAAAAGTGAGATTCTGACCGAGGTGGAAAATGGCGAGCGGGTGACGGTGCTGGAGCAGATGGAGACCTGGGCAAAGGTAAAAACCGACGATGCCTTCATTGGCTATGTCGAAAACCGCCGCCTAAGCTCGATATACTCCGAGGGCCAGGTACCCGTCACATCCTTTGCCGAACCGGAGTATGCATCGCAGGTGCGTGAGCATAAAATCAGCATGGGCTGGCATTACATCGGCGGCCCGAGCGGCAATGACAGCCTGATCGAAGTAACGCAAAACACGAAAGGGCTAAATGTCATCTCGCCCACCTGGTTTTTCCTAAGTGACGCAGAAGGGAATTTTTCAAGCTTCGCCAGTGCATCCTATGTCCGGCAGGCCCGTGAGCTGGGGCTGGAGGTCTGGGCCTTGGTTGAGAACATGACGCACAGCGTTGATATGTTCGCACTCTTGTCATCCACCACGAAACGCGCCCGGCTCATCGAAAACTTGATTGCCGCCGCCCTGGAATACGAGTTGGATGGTATTAACATAGACTTCGAGGACCTACGGGCGCCCACCGGCCCGCACTTCGTCCAGTTCATCCGCGAACTGTCCATCCCCTGCCGTGAGCTCGGGCTGGTTTTGTCGGTGGATAACTACGTGCCCTATGGTTTCAATGAATTTTATGGCCGCACCGAGCAGGGCATCTTCGCCGATTATGTCGTTATCATGGGTTATGATGAACACTTTGCCGGCTCGGATAAGGCTGGCAGCGTTGCGTCCATCAACTTTGTTGAACATGGGATAATAGCCACTGCCCAGCAGGTGCCGCTCGAGAAGGTGATAAACGGCGTGCCCTTTTACACCCGCATTTGGGAAACGAAAGGGGCAAACGTTAGTAGCCAGGCGGTCGGGATGGAGACGGCCCGGCAATGGGTGGATAACCGTGGCCTGACCCCGCAGTGGGATGAGGAAACTTGCCAATACTATGCCGAACATAAGGATGCAGACGGTGTTTTTCATCAAGTATGGCTGGAAGATGCCCGCTCCCTCAGCGTGAAATTCAACGTCATGGCCGCCAATGACATCGGCGGCGTCGCCTTCTGGCGCCTGGGGATGGAAACCCCGGATGTGTGGGATGAGGTGCTTTTGTATTTAGAATGAAAGGGCGTAACGAAAGGATTCGTCATTGCGGGCTTGACCCGCAATCTTGTATTTCGTCAACCACCGTACCCACCTTCCCATGCAACCTCCACACTAAATACACCAAAGCCGCCACTTCCACATACAACAGCAGCTCGACCACAAAAAGGCTCGAGATCACCCCGACTTGATACATGGCGGCGGGGGCGTTGAAGCAGGCGTGCAGCAAAATGGCGAGGGGATAAAACCAAAACTTACCCCGGCTGTTCACGCTGTGCCAGACCAGGACCGAGAGGCAAATATGCAGGGTGACGGCGGCTATCCGCTCTATCCCACCGACCAGGAACATGACGGGGGGCATCTCCACCAGCACGGTAGCGGTCGCCTGGACCTCGGCCATGTCGCCCAGCATTTCTGTCAGGCCCATGTTTAACATCAGGGCGAAAGCCAAGTTGCTGACGGCGGTAAGCCCGGCCAGCAGCATCGCTTCGCCCCCGCCGTGGCCTATCCCGTAGGAAATCGCCGTCTGAATGCCCTGGTATTTTCTCCTTAGCAGCTTAAAAGCCACGAATCGCCCCGTTTCCTCGAAAATGCCGGCCATCATGCAGGCATACAGCACGAACAGAACAGGGCTGCCGGACAGGTTGTTTGTGCCGTCGGCCTGCGGATTTAAGACTATGCGATGGATCATGCTCTCGAGAATGAGGGCAAAGAGGATGAAGGTGGCGACACCGACGAGCAGCGGCATCACCTTCAAGCCCATTTTCTTACGTAGTATAAGGAATAAACCCAAAAAGAGAAACAAACAGATGAGCAAGGTCACAATCATAAAAAACATCGAAAGCGGTGGTACGGGGCCAAATGTCGTCATGGGAAACCTCCTTTTTATTTATACCATAACAGTTTTGCCCCCGTGAGGTCAACAGTAATTGGTGATTTGGCGATGGTTTTTTTGCGGAAAATATGCTAAAATTCCTAGTAAAATGCGGAATTTCTAGGAAGGACTTAGCCGACATGAGTATTATCGGTGCCTTACATACCTTGTTTAGCTTCACGACGATTTTTGCCTGCGCCGTCTTATGTCTGCGGCCGTTCAAAGACCGGCTAAAGGCCCCCTTCGGGCGGTTGGTCCTTTTCGCCGCCATCCTCTGCGCCATCCCCGTCGTGCTGATGAATATCCTGGACCCGGGCTTCGGTTTCGGCGAATATGACAATCTCGTCCTCTTTGCTTTTCTGCCCTTGTTTTTTATCCTCTACAAGAAATACACGGGTGAGAATACCCATAAACTGCTCTTTATCATGTGCATGTGTGTGCATGCTGCCAGCATCATCGGCGCGGTCTTCATCGCGGTCTGGGAAACCGTGGGTGAATCATTGTCCGCGCAAATATTGAGCGAGTTGGCTGCCATTTTGGTTTTATTCGTATACTACCCCTGCATCGGCTGGCTGATGATGAAATTCGTCATCCCCCGGCTCCTAAAGCTGTCTGCCCAACATATAAAATGGCTCTGGGTCATGCCCATCGCCGTGGCTGCCGTTCCCGACCTGTTTTACTTTTTTGCCCCTTATGAAGAAAGCATTACCAGTATGTTTCCGATTGTATATATCCCGATTTTGGTCCTCTCATTCGCCATGTACATACTCATTTTGGCGATGCTGGATAAGGTGGTGGAAGGCAGCCGTGCGGACATCGAGGCTGAACGCCTGCGTGAGGAGGCCATGTCGCTGGAGCGGATGAACAAAATGCGCTCTGAGCTGATGTCCACCCTCTCCCACGAGGCCAGGACGCCCCTGGCGGTGCTCTCCAGCTACGCCAGCCTTGTCGCCATGAATTTAAAAGACGAGGGGGTGGATGCCCAGACGGCCGAAGATTTGGATAAAATCGTCCACGAGGCCAAGCGTGTGGCTGAACTGATAGACAGTTTCGGGAAGATGGAGCTGTCCCATACGGGAGGAAATGGTAAAAAAAGGAATGTGGACGCCGGGGAAATCGCCCGCAGGACGGCGGAATTGTTCCATCATTTGTTGCTGCAGGGCGGTATCACAATGAGCTTTGACATTGCTGATGATTTGCCGCCGGTCACGGGCAGCCAGGAAGAACTGACCCAGATAATGTTCAATTTGTTGCAAAACGCCCGTCGGCACACGGACAGGGACGGCAGCATCTGCGTCGCTGCCGGGCGTGAGGGGGATGCGCATATAAAGCTGTCCGTGCATGACACGGGTTCCGGCATAACGCCGGAGCTGCTGCCCCGTATCTTTGAGCGCGGCGTGACGAGCGGCGGCGGGATGGGCCTGGGGCTGTTCATCTGTAAGGACATAGTGGATTCCCACGGCGGCGAGATCGGCATCGAAAGCACGGTCGGGCAGGGCACGAAGGTCTGGTTCACGCTGCCAGTGGGGGAGGGATGAAAGGAGGCCAAAATGAACAATCAAACAGCCGAAAACACCATCACCATCCTGCTCGTCGAGGACAATGCGGGCTTAAGCGACGCCACCAGCCGTATCCTAATGCGTAGCGGCTATACCGTGTCCGTGGCCGAAAACCTTGCCCGGGCCCGCGAGCAACTGGCAGAGACAGACCCGGATGTCATTTTGCTGGATGTCATGCTGCCGGATGGCGACGGTTTTGAGTTTTGCCGCGAAATCCGCGACCGGACCCGGGCGCACATCATCTTCATCACCGCCAAATCGGAGCACAAGGATATGCTGCGCGGCCTGACGGGCGGCGGCGATGCCTATATCACCAAGCCCTTCCATGCCTCGGAGATGCTGGCGAAGATCGGGGCCGCCGTGCGGCGCAGGAATTTCGAGCGGGACAGTGAACGCAGCCACACGCTCGGGGTCCTGACCCTGGATTGCGTCTCGGCCCGCGCCTATGTCGGCGGTGAGGATTTGCTGCTAAAACCGAAGGAGTTTTCCCTGCTGCACCTCTTCGTCCTCCATGAAAACCAGGCCCTGTCCGCAGAATACATCTACGAAACCGTGTGGAAGGAGCCCATGCACGGCGGCACGGGCACACTCCGCTACCACATCTCGAACCTCCGCAAAAAAATAAGCGACAGTGGCTACACCATCATGGCGGTAAAGGGTGGGAGTTATTGTTTGGAGCCGGTGTGAGGCGGGCTTTGCGTTTTTTTTGAATGGTGAACATTGTTGGTTTATGATAATACATATCCAAAAGCAAAATCCTGACAATTCCAAAAGCAAAACCCTGACAATTCCAAAAGCAAAACCTTGACAATTCCAAAAGACCAGTATATAATATAGCGAAAGTCGGGGAGAAGCGTGATGAAAAACAACTATTTACACCGGATTGTCGATGCGAAGTTGGCGCTTTCATTGAAAGCGGCAGGAGCGGTTTTGATTGAGGGACCGAAATGGTGCGGGAAGACCAGCACCGCTGAAAACATCGCCAAAAGCGTCCTATATATGCAAGATCCGGATGGCTTCGAGGAAAATATGCTAAAGGCGAGGACGAAGCCTTCGCTTTTGCTCCAAGGAGAAGTGCCGCGCCTGCTTGATGAGTGGCAGGTAGCCCCCGTCCTTTGGAATAGTGTACGCTTCGCAGTAGACAAGCGCCAAGAAATGGGACAATTTATTTTGACAGGCTCCGTGATTCCCGAAAGGACAGCCGATATGCATAGCGGAACAGGTCGGATAGCACGGATGAGAATGCGGACAATGTCGCTGTTTGAGAGCGGTGAATCATCCGGCGAGATTTCGCTGGGGGCATTATTTGCGGGAAAAGCCGAACTGTTCGGGACGTCGAAGCAGACACTTGAAGAAATTGCTTTTATATTGTGCCGTGGGGGCTGGCCGGCCGCCATAAAAGAGAGCAATGAAGTGCTGGCCTTGAAAAAGGCCGCCGATTATTACGAGGCTGTCGTGAACGAGGATATTTCCCGGGTAGATGGTGTCGCCAAAAACCCTGACCGCGTCCGCGCCCTGATGCGTTCGCTTTCCAGAAACATTTCGTCGGAGGCCGGCACCACCACGATTCAAAATGATATGCTTGCTAACGATGAACTCTTGTCACAGGTCACGATAGATCAATATGTCAATGCCTTGAAAGCATTGTTTGTGATAGACGATCTGTTGGCATGGAGTCCGAATCTACGTTCAAAAACGGCCATCCGCCGGACGGCCAAGCGTCATTTTAGCGACCCGTCCATCGCCACGGCTGCCCTGGGGGCCTCGTCCGATAGATTGTTCAATGATTTTTGCACCTTCGGGCTTCTGTTCGAGGCCCTGTGTATCCGTGATTTACGCATTTATGCCGATGCCTTGGGGGCTAATGTCTACCATTACAGGGACGCTAAGGGCGTGGAGGTGGATGCCATCATCCAGATGAATGACGGACGCTGGGCGGCGGTGGAAGTCAAAATGGGTGCCGGGGATGTCCAAAACGCCGCCGCAAATTTGTTGAAATTCAAGGAAAACATAGACACGTCCAAGATGCCGGATGCATCCTTCCTCATGGTGCTGACCGCGACCGAGTCCGCCTTCCAAATGGAAAACGGCGTATGGGTGGTTCCCCTCGGCTGCCTGAAAGATTGAGAAGTTGACAATTTGTTTGTCTTTTCTAACAATCTGCCCCAGACAAAAAATCCATGCTATGATACCTATATCGCAATGCATAATTGCTTTAGTAACATTCACCCGCAGGGCGGGGGCTAAAGTCCCGCCGCACAAGAAAAGGAGATCACTATGGAAAACATCAAAAAGTTCTACGACGCACTATCAAACGATAAGGCCATGCAGGACAGGGCTGCTGCCCTGAACAAGCAAGGCGAAAAACCGGACGAGTCCGCCGCCAAGGTTGCCATTGTTGCTTTTGCGAAAGCCGAAGGTTACAGCTTCACGGAAGCCGACCTGGATGCCTACGGCAAGCAAGCCAAACCCCTGGCCGATGAAGCCCTCGATGCTGCTGCGGGCGGAGATGCCGGTTGCGGCTGCGTTGTGGCCGGCGGCGGCGGTGGCACGGATTCGAACGGCAATACCTTTGCCTGTGCCTGTGTCGCTGCCGGTATGGGCGACAGCAAAGATCCCGGAGGAGGGTGTGTTCCAGGCGCGTGTGTGTGTGCCGGTGTCGGTGCCGGTGCGGCCACTTAATAGTACATAAATCTTTTGGTCACATTTTTGGGACGCAATACCGAGTTAAACGAACTGAATATGCTGTATGCCAAGCGCGGATCCCAATTCATCGTCATGTATGGATGCGGCCTTGTTTTTCCCCAAGGCATCGGCAGAAGATAAGATGCTGGCCTATGCGGTCTGCGGCGGCATCCCGCAATACCTGAATGTGCTGGCCCAGTATGAAAATATCAACGAAGGCATATACGAGGGCTTTTTCAAGAAAAGCGCCCTGCTGTATGAGGAGCCGCAGAATCTGCTGAAACAGGAATTGCGGGAGCCGGCGGTCTATAATAGCCTGATTTCCGCCATTGCGACCGGCGCGAGCAAGCTGAATGAGATTGCCACGAAGGCGGGCGAGGATAACAAAAAATGCGCGAAATACCTAAAGACGCTGCTGGATCTGCACATCATCCGCAAGGAACACCCTTATGGCACCCGGACGGAGCGGAACGGCATATATGTGCTGAATGACAATATGTTCCGTTTCATGTTCTTTGACATAGGCCGTTGGTGGGGCACGAATCCCGAAACAAAGACGCAGGAGGAAATAGACATTCTGGCGGATGCCGAAGGCAGGGTCATCTTCGCGGAATGTAAGTGGCAAAACGCCGATATGCGGCCGGAAGTGCTAAGCCAGTTGCAACAAAGGAGCATGATGTTTGGCCGCTATGACGAGCGGTATTACTATCTCTTTGGCAAAAGGGGCTTTCACAAAGAACTTAAAAACCATGCCGCCGCTGGCAGGGTGGCGCTGGTCGATGTGGCGGGTTTGTATGGTTTGCAAGAGGATAAACGCATCAATAACTAAGCCTGCGAATTACCCAAGTGATAGGCGAACGGCACACCCGGATTGGTATACTCCGTCCTGCGGGCATCCCTGAACTCGTAAAACATACGCCCATATTTAGCGCTGTCATCGATGGCATCAAAGTCATAGGTGAATTTGAAATAGGATAAAATGTCAAGCCCCAGCAAGAAGCTTGGGTGTAGCTAAGAATTGTTGGTCATCTAAAGAGCCATGGACTTCAACAAACATTGGGCAAGAAAGGGCTGCTCCACGTCGCGAAACCAAATATTGCTCTCCGCTTTAGTTTTGAGCGTAAGCATGGCTTGGGCAGTTGCGGTGTTCCAACGCATGCCGGCTCTTTTAAGTCGGTCGTGAAGTATAACCTTGTTACCGCTTTCAATGGCGCCGCTCCCGATAAAGTAACCCTTTTTTAGGTAGTTGGCATAATCAATGTTTTTCATGTTGTTGGTAATGTACCCGAAAAGGTTGACCGTGCAACCGTTTGGTTTATTGTCAGCCAGCAATTCCAGTTCCTGCAGCACGGACTTGTATTGACTCGCTTTAAGGCGGGCACAGACATCCTTTGCCCATGGGACGTATTTCGATTCATCCATGTTGAACAAGGCTTTTGCGAAGGTGTATACATTTTCGCAAAGATGGTAATAATCCAAGATTTGCTGGGCATCGGGGAATATCTCCTCAACCATGCTTCTTATCCATGTTGCGCCATCGCCCAGGATGACGGTTTCTTTGAATTGGCCATAACCATTGCGGAGGGAGCATGCCAGCAAATGCTTTTTGAATTCTGCCGCTGCCCCCACATAGCTTATGTATTCCTTCCGCAAAATTTGATGCTGGCGTTTTCCTTTGTGATCAGTCCAATAGCGGACATCCTTCGATGTAAAGACTTCCCCCAGCTTGTTCTCGCGCCACGTGGACCCTGCCTCGTCTTTCAATCTGGTGTTCAAGGCAGCGCCGTCGGTTTGAATGTATATGACGCCATCAGTGGACCGCGGATATTCAAGTTTTCCGCACTCAAGCGCCTGCAGGGCTTCGTCGGCCTTTGCGCAATCGTTTCTGAACACTGCGCCGCCAACGAAGTTCGTCACATTCCTGATCGTGTCGTTGTCAACCGTGATGCGCAGCGCTTCCGATATCGCGTCCTCCGCACGACGATACGAGCTTTGATTTTGTGCCCAAAATGCTATTTTCAGCATGGCGGCAGGCGTGATTTTAAAGGGCAGCCCGGACAACCCCAGGTATGAATCCATGGGCACCACGCTTTTAACACCGGCGGACTGGTACAGAAGCGCCTTGCTTTCTGCATTTTTGGGAATCAGGGAATATCTGGAGTAGGATATTTTGCCTAAAGTGGTCACAACCGTAATGTCGTTCTTTGCATGTGTTTTGAGCGTTATTCCGCTCCGTTTGTATTGTCTTTTTTTTTACGGATCAAATCGCTTTCATCGACCTCGCTCATCAGCTTCCGAATCATGTCTGAATAAATATTATTGGTTCGGTTGTGGAGTTCACACCACAACAATTCTATCTCGGAAATGGTCATGAAGTCATCTGCGCTTGCTGTTCCGGCCGCAAACTTTTCCTTGAACTCTCTGATTAGTCGCTCTATTTCAGCCAATTCGACACTGACCGGTGCGGTGTTTATCTTATCCATGCCTCGACGCCCTCCTTTTGCAGGTGGCATCAGTATATCAAATCCAAGAGAAGTTGTAAAGACATATTACCAATAATATTTAGTTACACCCAAGAAGCTTAAATCCACGGTGTCAGATGTCAATATTCCGTCACCATGCTGTATCTCATGCCCACTGACACATATGCCGCACCCGATCTGCGTAGAACGATGGAATTCATAGCAATCCCCCAAAGACAGGGAGTAAGTCCTCGCCCGACAAGACTATTGTTTCCTCTAGCATACCCTCGGTTTTGGCCTTTTCTACAAGGTCATATCGGTCATCGCTTAAGTACAGCGCCAGACCAGTCTCCTTGCCTTGGCTGTGATCAAGTTCGATTATTTTCACCAAGATATATTTGTCCGGATATGTCTCGCCGATGTCAACGAACGACATCTCTTTCGAATCTGTAACATTAGCTAACATTCCTTTTCTCCTATTGGTTTGCTGTGCGTGAAATGGGGACGGTTCTTTTTTCATCCAAATTTGTAGGTTGTTTACTGGATGAAAAAAGAACCGTCCCCAATTCATCCCGTTTCTTCTTGAATTTCCCCCTTGCGCCGCCCCGCCATCTATGTTACCATGAGCATGGAAAGAGAAATCCGAAAACGTTAGGTGTACCACCCGGCAGAGCAGCAACTCGGCCGGGCAAGGTATGGTATCAAAGGTACCACACAATGCAGCGAAAACTGCGATACACGCATTTTATTATAGTGTAGATGTACTTTGTTTACAATGTCTAATGCGTCGCGGCTTTCCATGCCTATCGCTTTTCGATGGGGTGTAAGTGTGGACAACACTTGCGCCCCGTTTTTGATTTCTCTTAAGATGAAAGGGCGGGTGCCGTATCATGCTGCGGATGTATCGTGGTACGGCGTGTCCGTCATTTATAACCATCATTGCGGCCCCCGAGCCTACCCCGCGCCCGGCGCGGGACGCGATCAAACCCCAAATTTCGTCATTGCGAGCCGCGTATTTCGCGGCGCGGCAATCCAGTAGGTGGTGGTCGCGATTACTTTCTTTCGCAGTCACGATAGGCTGTGGCATGCGTCGGATTGCACCCTCGCAATGACGGACAACACAATTCACGGGCCGCCAAGCCCGCAAGGAGGAGAAAAAACATGATCCAAAAAACATTCGCAAAAGCAATCGCCATCGTTTTGGCCGCCGTGCTGGCGGCGGGGATGCTGCCGGCAGAAGCGGCGGAATCCGCGTGGACGGATGGAACGCTGAGTATCACCACGGAGACAGAAACCGGGGAAGGCGCAGGCCCGTCCGATGAGAATGAGGAAGAAACGGAAACAGGTCCCGAGGGGGAGGAGCTGCCGGAGGGTGGTTCTGACGAGGAGGAGCTGCCGGAAGGTGGTTCTGGTGAGGAGGAAGGATCCGGTGCGGAGGGGTCTGATACCGACGACCCTACAGATGATGAGTTTGATGAGCGTGCCCCTGACAGCGGATCTGTCAAGGAAACAACGATGGACATAAACGCAGATAGTCTCTTGACCATGTCGGCGGATGACAGCGCCGTGGACCTGAGTGCCCTGTCGGGCGAGAACGATTTCGTGGCGGTGAGCGCGGGTGGTAGCCACACCCTGGGAATAAAAGCCGATGGCAGCCTCTGGGCCTGGGGGCGGAATGAGTACGGCCAGTTGGGCGACGGCACGACCATGGGCAGGCCCAGCCCCATACACATCCTGCCCGGCGAGACCTTCTCCGCCGTCAGCGCCGGCGGATATCACAGCATGGCGATAAAGACCGACGGTAGCCTCTGGGCCTGGGGGAGAAACTGGTACGGGCAGCTGGGCGACGGCACGAGCACGAGTAGATACAGCCCTGTGCAAGTCCTGCCCGGTAGTACCTTCTCCGCCGTCAGCGCCAGCGGTGAACACAGCATGGCGCTAAAAACCGACGGCAGCCTCTGGGCCTGGGGGAGCAATGGGCGCGGCCAGCTGGGCGACGGCACGACCACGAGAAGATACAGCCCTGTGCAAGTCCTGCCCGGTAGTACCTTCTCCGCCGTCAGCGTCGGCGGGGGCCACAGCCTGGCGATAAAAACCGACGGCAGCCTCTGGGCCTGGGGGTGGAATGAGTACGGCCAGCTGGGCGACGGCACGACCACGGACAGGCCCAGCCCCGTACCCATCCTGCCGGGCGAGAGCTTCTTGGCCGTCAGCGCTGGCTATGAGCACACCTTGGCGATAAAGAGTGACGGCAGCCTCTGGGCCTGGGGGCGGAATGAGTACGGCCAGTTGGGCGACGGCACGGCCACGGACAGGCTCAGCCCCGTACCCATCCTGCCCGGCGAGAGCTTCTTAGCCGTCAGCGTTGGCTATGAGCACACCCTGGCGATCAAGAGCGACGGCAGCCTCTGGGCCTGGGGAGAAAATGACAGCGGCCAGCTGGGCGACGGCACGGCCACGGACAGGCCCAGCCCGGTGGCCATCTTGCCCGGCGAGACCTTTGCCGCCGTCAGTGCCGATGGGTATCACAGCCTGGCGCTAAAGAGCGACGGCAGCCTTTGGGCCTGGGGGTACAATGGGAACGGCCGGCTGGGCGACGGCACGACCACGAACAGACACAGCCCGGTGTCCATCCTGCCCGGCGCGCGCTTCTTGGCCGTCAGCGTTGGCAGTAGTCATACCCTGGCGCTAAAGAACGACGGCAGCCTCCTGGCTTGGGGGTACAATGGGAACGGCCGGCTGGGCGACGGCACGACCACGGACAAGCCCAGCCCGGTGCCCATCCTGCCCGGTGCGCGCTTCTTGGCCGTCAGCGCTGGCGGGGAACACAGCCTGGCGATAATGAGCGACGGCAGCCTCCTGGCCTGGGGGAACGGGGATAGCGGCCAGCTGGGAGACTCTACGACTATTTCAGCCCGCCAGATCTGGCCGGCTCCGCTAATCACCATCACTACCCAGCCGGAACCCATACACGCATATCACGGAAGCATCGATGAACGCCTGAGCCTCTCGGCCACTGTCACGGGCAATGCCACCCTCAGCTACAGCTGGCACAAGAACAGCAGTGCCACAAACACGGGCGGCTCCCGCATAGACACGCAGGCTTTCCCTGGCTTCAGTCTGCCCAAAGACCTGCCCATTGGCATCCACTACTACTATTGCATCGTAAGCGGGAGCGCCGGGGCCGCGGATGTCGTCTCGGATGTCGCGGTGGTCACGGTGGGCCATCGCCCCGGCATCGATTCCATCACCATATCCCCGGAAGCCACCGCCATCCTGTACGGTGACAGCAAGCAATTCACCGCTACTGTCACTGCCCTTGGCGACGCGGATGACAGCGTGACCTGGACGGTGGCGGGAAAGGACAGTGCCGGAAACGATACGCCCCTTGCCCCCGGCACCGCCATGGACAACACGGGTTTATTGACCGTGTCAGCCACCGAAACAGCCGCTACCCTCACCGTCACCGCCACCTCGGTTTATGACACCACAAAATCCGCCACGGCCACCGTCACCCTCGCCGCCGCGCCCATGCTCATCTCCGTCACCATCAATCCGCAGACAGCCGATGTTGTCAGGGGCAATACCCGGCAGTTCGCCGCCACCGTCATCGCCGCCGGCGTGGATGGCAGCGTGACCTGGACAGTCGGGGGAAAAGACAAGGATGGAAAAACCGTGCCCCATGACCCTGGCACATCCGTCACGGGCAATGGCCTCCTGACCGTATCAGTGGACGAAACCGCCGCCACCCTCCTTGTCACCGCCACATCCGTACACGACCCCGCAAAATTCGCCACGGCCACCGTCACCCTGACCGTCGGGGACGGTTTCGTGCTGGTGAGCGCCGGCAGTGGCCACACCCTGGGGATAAAAGCCGATGGCAGCCTCTGGGCCTGGGGAGAAAATGACAGCGGCCAGCTGGGCGACGGCACGACCACGGACAGGCGCAGTCCAGTGGCCATCCTGCCCGGCGAGAGCTTCTTGGCCGTCAGCGCCGGCAGTGCCCACACCCTGGGGATAAAAGCCGATGGCAGCCTCTGGGCCTGGGGGTGGAATGGGTACGGTCGGCTGGGCGACGGCACGACCACGACCAGGCGCAGTCCCGTGCAAATTATGCCCGACGAGACCTTCTTGGCCGTCAGCGCCGGCGTGTACCACACCCTGGCGATAAAAAGCGACGGCAGCCTCTGGGCCTGGGGGAGGAATAATTACGGCCAGCTGGGCGACGGCACGACCACGACCAGGCACAGCCCGGTGGCCATCCTGCCTGGCGAGCGTTTCTCCGCCGTCAGCGCCGGCGGTTACCACAGCCAGGCGCTAAAGAGCGACGGCAGCCTCCGGGCCTGGGGGAGCAATGAGTACGGCCAGCTGGGCGACGGCACGCGCACGGACAGGCCCAGCCCGGTGTCCATCCTGCCCAGCGAGAGTTTTTCCGCCGTTAGCGCCGGTGTTTACCACACCCTGGCGATAAAGGACGACGGCAGCCTCCGGGCCTGGGGATACAATTGGTGCGGCCAGCTGGGCGACGGTACGACCACGGACAAGCCCACCCCGGTGTCCATCCTGCCTGGCGTGGGCTTCTCCGTCGTCAGTGCCGGCGGGAGGCACAGTATGGCGATAAGGAGCGACGGCAGCCTCTGGGCCTGGGGGAGGAATGAGTACGGCGAGCTGGGCGACGGCACATATGCGGACAACCCCATCCCCATGCAAGTCCTGCCCGGCGAGCACTTCTCCGCCGTCAGTGCCGGCCAGTACCACACCCTGGCGATAAAGAGCGACGGCAGCCTCTGGGCCTGGGGGGACAATGAGTACGGCCAGCTGGGCGACGGCACGAGTACGGGCGGGCGCAATCCCATCCCCGTGTCCATCTTGCCCGGCGAGGTCTTCTTGGCCGTCAGCGCCGGCGATGACCACACCCTGGCGATAAGGAGCGACGGCAGCCTCTGGGCCTGGGGGTACAATGGTTCCGGCCAGCTGGGCGATGGCACGAACACGTGGAGGTTCAGCCCCGTGGCCATCCTGCCCGGTGAGGTCTTCTCCGCCGTCAGCGCCGGCCGTGACCACAGCCTGGCGATTAAGAGCGACGACAGCCTCTGGGCCTGGGGGGACAATGATGACGGCCAACTGGGCGACGGCACGCGCACGGCCAGCTACATCCCCGTGCAAGTCCTGCCCGGCGAGAGCTTCTTGGCCGTCAGCGCCGGTGGTTACCACAGCATGGCACTAAAGAGCGACGGCAGCCTCTGGGCCTGGGGGGACAATGGGCGGGGCCAGCTGGGCGACGGCACGACCACGAGAAGACGCATCCCCGTGCCCATCCTGTCCGGCGAGCGTTTCTTGGCCGTCAGCGCCGGCGTAGTCCACACCCTGGCGATCAAGAGCGACGGCAGCCTCTGGGCCTGGGGTAACAATGATGACGGCCAACTGGGCGATGGCACGACCACGAATAGTTCCATTCCTGTGCAAGTCCTGCCCGGCGAGGGCTTCTTGGCCGTCAGCGTCGGCGGTGATAATGATGACGGTTATAGTTACAGTTACAGCATGGCACTAAAGAGCGACGGCAGCCTCTGGGCCTGGGGGGACAATGTTTCCGGCCAGTTGGGCATCGGCACGGTTATTTCGCCCCGCCAGATCTGGCCGGCCCCGCAGATCGCCATCACTGGCCAGCCGGAAGCCATACACACATATCAGGGATACATCGATGGACGCCTGGGTCTCTCGGCCGCCGTCACGGGCAATGCCACCCTCAGCTACAGCTGGCACAAGAACGACAGGGCCACAAACACGGGCGGCATCCGCATAGACACGCGGACTTTCCCCGGCCTCAGTCTGCCCAAAGACCTGCCTGTCGGTACCCACTACTACTATTGCGTTGTCAGCGGGAGCGCCGGGGCCGCCGATGTCGTCTCGGATGTCGCAGTGGTCACGGTGGGCCCCCGCCCTGACCCCGGTATTGACCGCGTCACCATATCCCCGGAAGCCACCGCCGTCCTGTACGGTGGCAGCAAGCAATTCACCGCCACTGTCACCGCCCTTGGCGGCGCGGATGACAGCGTGACCTGGAAGGTGGCGGGAAAAGACGACGCCGGAAACACCGTGGCCCTTGACCCTGACACCTCCATTGACACCACGGGCCTCCTGACAGTGGCCGAAATCGAAACCGCCGCCACCCTCATCGTCACCGCCACCTCGGTTTATGACACCACAAAAACCGCCACGGCCACCGTCATCCTTGTCGACGAGCCCGTGCTCATCTCCGTCACCGTCAATCCGCAGACAGCCGATGTTGTCAGGGGTAATACCCGGCAGTTTGCCGCCACCGTCATTGCCGCCGGCGTGGATGAAAGCGTGGATTGGGATGTCGCAGGAAAAGACGGCGATGGAAATGATGCCACCCTTGCTCCCGGCACATCCATCAACAGCACGGGCCTCCTGACCGTGGCCGCAAGCGAAATCGCCGCCACCCTCATCGTCACCGTCACATCCGTACACGACCCCGCAAAATCCGCCACGGCCACCGTCACGGTGAAGGATAAACCGGAAGAACCGGACGAACCCGACGACCCGGACGAACCAGGGCCCACCGCCCACATCGCCATCAGCCCGGCCCATCAGATGGCCGGGCGCGGCGAGACGGTGCAACTGTCCGCCCTCGTCCAGCCGGCGGGATTGGACATCGCCTGGGAGGATAACCCCGCCTTCACCTTCTCGTCACGCTCCGGCACTGCCATCACCGTCACCCCGAAAGCGGATGCCCCTCTGGGCAGCCACGAGATCACGGCCCGGATAGAGGCGGACGGCATCCGCTACACGGCCCATGCCGAGATTTTTGTCCATGATGGCGGGGAGATTAACCAGGAATCCTACACGGTCAGCCTGCTGGAAAAAACCGCCACCGTAAACCGCGCCCGCACCCAGGGCGCATTGGTGCCGATACGCTTCCAGCCAATCGATGCGGCCACCGTCGCGTCCATGCAAAGCGGCACGCTGTCGCAGACCATGTCATCCACCCCGGTAACAACTCTGCCGGTCCTGCTCCTGGATAAAAATAACCAGCCGCTGGCCCATTTCAGCGCCGCCCTGATAGATGACCGGACGCTGGAAATCAATGCCACCAATGCCAATGCCCGGAACGTGAGCGGGGCCAAGGTGCAGATTGGCGACATCCCGGCCAGCGGCAGCCTGAACATCAAGGTAACAGAAAAATACCCGAAAATCAGTCTCGCCGCCACCACCCTGGACCTGGCCCACCGCGACAGGCCGGCCCGCATCACCGCCACAAGCCAAGACGGCGCGGTCCTGGAGGTCAAGTCCGTGGAAGTGGTCACGGCCAGCGGGAAGCCAGCATTGGCCATCCCCCACGGCGCAGACGGCCTGCGCCTGACCGCTGCCGCCACCAAGACCGGCAGCGTCCGCGTCCGGGTCACGGTCGCCTCGGATGAATATGTGCAGCTTTCAAAGAAAAACAGCACGTCCGCCGGCACGGTCTTCACTGCCACCGTCCGCATCGTCAACAGCGTGCCCAGCCTGAAGGCCCCCAAACGGGCGGACGCCCTGGCCCTGAAAGGCAAGATAGACGTCGTCAACCCGGATTCCGCCATCACGGCGATGATTGGCGCGATGCACGAAAGCCCCATAGCCTCTGTGGAGCTGCGGAACACGGTCGGCGGTGCGGAATCGACCGTCTTTGCGGCGGAGCCGACCGGCCCCCGTACCTTCCGCGTCTTTGCCATCCCCGGTGGCCTGGCGGAGGCGGGAAAGACCTATCAGCTGGCCGTGCGGGTCACATTGGAGGATGACCAGATTGTGGACATCACCAAACCGCTCAAAATCAAGCCGGTGCGCTCGGCCACCAAGGCCTTCCAGGGCAAGCGGGAAATCACCCTCTACACTGCCGCGCCGCTCTGGGGCGAGGAAGTCCGCCTCGGCCTCACGACCCCGGGCAGCGCACGGCTCGGCGCCGTGAGCATGGACCCCAAAAGCCTGGCCGCGCCCAAATTCGATGACGGGAAAAGCATGGAGCTCATCCGCAACGGCGCGGACACTTGGAGCATACGTTTTGCAAACGGGGAGGCCCCAAGCACCGCCAGGGGCGGCAAAAGACTCAAATCCAGCTACAGAATCCGCCTGCAACTCTGGCCGGAAGGCACATACACGTTGGACAAAACCAGCGGCGAACCCACGGCAATAGGAAAGGCGAAGCCGACTATCGTGAATATAAAGGTGAATGTGCGCTAGGGCAGGGAAAAGCTTTGTTCCGTTAATTTTTGGGTAAAATTATAAATAAGTAGTTAAATTAAAGACACTTGATTAATAGCTTGATGTAAAATACATCAAATTAATAAATTGAGTGTCTTTTTGTTGTCATTCAAACATGATTGACTCGGGCAAGTGCTTACAGTGTGACTGCCTCCCTTGATGCCATTTGCTGAATACTTTCGTTTGCTCAACAACCCCAGCAACAACAGGGGCTCGCGGGTTTTGGTAAAAATGCAATCGCCCCCAAATGTGGCTGAAAACAGCGCGGATCTGCCAAAAACCCGAAAATTCCGCCCCCTCCGGCCGGTTATTGCCGGACCGGGCAAAAAAAGCACCCGGAATCCCGATTTCCCGGGATTCCGGGTGCAGACGCGCCTTGGATTTGTTATAATGTTTTTGAGAAACAATATTATAAACGCGAGGTCACGTCATGGCTAAAATAATATCACAGATGAACATGTTTGACTATCAGGAAATTGAAAGACTGGGCGACCTGGAAAGATTTGCCCTGGTGCTTGAGGGAATAAATGATGAGGCCCTCATGCGGAAGCTGGAGGCGAAACGGGGGAACGGGCGTGACGACTACCCTGTCAGGGTCATGTGGAACCTGTTGCTGGCAATGATTATTTTCGGGCACAAGACGGTTGAGTCGTTCCGGCGCGAACTGTCCAGGAACTCGCAGCTGAGGAAGATGTGCGGCTTAAATGATTTTGGCGGAAGGAAACACCTCGTGCCGCCCAGCCGCGTTTTCAGCGGCTTCATCAAAATGCTGGCCGCCGAGGCTGATGAAATGGCCTCGATATTCAATGCGCAGGCCGGGGAGCTTTATGCGCTGTTGCCGGAGTTTGGCAGGAAGCTGGCCGGCGACGGCAAATACATTGACAGCTTTGCGCGGAAGGCGCC
>Ga0099364_10001969_pt1 | contig 33157 bp, 35 predicted proteins | sample TergutTh196P3_FD_73070 | JGI IMG/M metagenome (GOLD analysis project Ga0099364, IMG submission 73070) | Microcerotermes parvus P3 segment gut microbial communities from Pointe-Noire, Republic of the Congo - Th196 P3 | ecosystem: Host-associated > Arthropoda: Insects > Digestive system > Gut ... | reverse complement strand
CGGTTTTTGCTTCAGCCGGCTCTGTAGCCTCTATGGGTGTCTGGGTTTGTTCACGGGGCATTCCCTCTTTTCGCCGTCCCCGCTGGGGGGCAGTGGCAGCTCTGGTTTCGGTCTTTTGTACCTGGCCTTCTATGGTAAGGGAACACTCTGCAGAAGCATTTTCGTAGAGTTTTATGATAATTTTATATTTTCCCACATTTTTAATGGTATTGCCTGGAATTTCAATTTTTTTCCGCTCAATTTGAAAACCATTTTTTAACAATTCATCCAATACGGTCTGGGCTGTAACAGCGCCATATAACTTGCCATTGGCGCCGGCGGGCATAAGGAGGGATAGGGAAAGTGCTTCGAGTTTTTCCTTAAGTCCTGCTGCATCCTGGCGTTTTAAGGCCTTTCTTGCATCAATAGCGGCTTTTCTTGCAGAGAAAAGTTTAATTGTTTGTTCATTATACGGTACAGCAATGCCTCGGGGAAATAAAAAATTTCTTGCATAACCCTTGGCGACTTCTTTAACATCTCCCTCTTCTCCAAGGGTAGCCAAATCTTTGTTTAAAAATACCTTCATACCAAACTCCATTATTGTCTGCGATTCTTGGGTAAATTAGGAATACTTTTTATTTTGGTTTCCGGAATGGAACCCAATTTTCCGCAATTCCCAGGATTACCAGCAGGCCCAGAATGGCAATATTTGCTCCAGGTCTAAAGAGCATAAAAACCATCCCCAGACAGATTAATATACGGGGCAAAGGCGGAATTTTAAGCATTAGATGCAATAATACAGCGCTGCCCTGAACAAAGAATAGTATAGCGGATATCACCAGAATATTCCAGCCTGTAATTTCCAGTATTTCAAAGAGGCTTATTCTGCCCAAAAGCACTATTCCCAAAGAAAGAGAAAAAATCCAAATAAACGCAGGCGGGACTTGAAAAATCAAAAAACGTCTTCCTTCCAGATTTGCAATATCTTGCCGGAAAAAACGGCTGATAATTAATGCAAACTGCCGGTTTATCCACCAGAAAACCAGCGAAGAAAAGAGTATGCCTCCTCTAAGCCCATAATAAACCATACCCGAAATGAATTCTTCCTGATCGGGAATAGAAGCTCCAGTGGAAGAAAATGTTTCAAGCTGTTCAAGAACAAATAAGCGCAATACAGGATCATGAATCATAAAAAGCAAAGCTGGTATAAATATTAGGGTACAAAATACCGCTCCTATAACCATACGGCCGGAAACATCTCCAAAAAACTGTATATTACCCAAAGAAACGCTCATTGGGGTATTAATCCAGCTAAAAATAACTACCATTGCCGTATAATACAAGGCATTCCATTGCAGTAAAAACAGATCTGCAGAACGGTACATATAGAACCACAATGAAACAATAATATTAAGGGCTATTGCAAAAATACCGGCTGCCCAGGCGGCCTTTATTTCCCTTAGAAAAGCAGTCAGAGCAAGAGGAAACAAAAAAAAGATAAAAAAATTGCCCGTTCTATAAGAAATAACGCTGCTTATTGCACCAATGAGGACTATTCCTATTGTGGAAAGCTCTTCCCGCCGAAAAAGCTTGTTTTCCACTAACCCGCCACAAAAGGAAGTATAGCGATGATACGTCCCCGTTTTATTGCCTGAGCCAGGGCTCTTTGATGTTTAGCGCAGGTTCCGGTTATACGGCGGGGCAGGATTTTTCCCCGTTCCGTAATAAATTTACGGAGCATATCTGGATCTTTATAGTCAATTTTTAGCTTTTGGGAACAAAAACGGCATACTTTTTTCTTAAAGTATACTTTTCCCTTGCCCCTGCCGCTTTTATCATCACCGTCTCTGCCGTCCATATGGGCTTCCATATTCCTTTCGGAACGAGATACCCTTTCTTCCATATATTTTTCGTCAGACATAAAAACTCCTTGCAATTTCCAATGGATATAAGCTCTTAAAAGGGAATATCATCGGTAAAATCATCGGTAAAACCTTCCTGCTGACCTGCCTCGCCTGACTGCGAAGCCCCCTGCCGGTTATTAGGTATAGTACTGCCGGCAGTTGATCCGGAGCCTCCTCCCAAAAGCTGAAGATTATTGGCAATAACTTCCACTCTTGAACGGTTTTGACCATCCTGTTCCCAGCGATCCTGGCGTAATTCCCCGTCAATTCCCACCTGTTTGCCTTTAATCAGGTACTGGCTAAGGCTTTCTCCCTGCCTACCCCATAGCACTATATCAAAGAAATTGGGTTCATCCACCCATTGATCTCCCGATTTCCGCCGTCTATTTACAGCAATGGCAAACTTACAAACTGCCTGTCCGGAGGCAGTATATTTTAGCTCTGAATCCCTGGTTAACCTGCCGATTAAGCTTACATGGTTAAGATCGGCCATATTATTCCTCGATCCTTATAAAAAGGTAGCGTAAAAGGTTGGAATTTAGCTTAAAAACCTTATCCAGGACAGTAATTTTAGCCGGATCCGCTTTGAGCGTAAGAAATATATAGCGGCCTTTTTTTCGTTTTTTAATTTCATAGGCCAGATCCCGCTCGCCAATTTCATCTGTTTTGGTGATTTCTACCTCTTGAGCGGCAAGATTAGCCAGAACGGTTTCCCTCCCGGCCTGATACTGGTCTTCTTCCAGGGGAAAGATCACCGTTAATTCATATAAATGCATAGGTCCTCCTTGTGGACATATTGATCCGCTTGTACCGTCCAGCAGAGCTGTACAAACGGATAAAGAGGTATAGCCACAATACAGAATATATAAAAGCTTGTCAATACCGGAGCCTTAGATGCCGAAAATGGAGATATGGGCAAACATGTTAACTTTGAAGACAATATATTTGTATTAAATATAAGGATACGGATGATCCGGGATCTATTGATTCTGGACACCGATGCTGCGCTTTTTCTTGATAAAACCATGGATGATTTGGTTTTTATTCATAACTGCCTTGACAGCCTGTTTTCCAGCCTTAAAGAAAACAAACGTTTAATTGAACGGGACGAACAATTCCATAATCTGGCTCAGACTGAACAACAATTAAACGAAGTATTAATGGAAATAGAACAAGGAGAAAGAAACATATCTGCCCGGCATTACCCCGAATTGCGGGAACAAATTGGTTTTTTATTAAGTCAGTGCCATGAAAGGCAGCATTCCATACAGGATTTACTGGTAAACTCTCAGAACCCTGTTCCCGAACCTGTAGTAAGCCACGATGAACTGTATGAACTGTTAAACCGCTGATGAAAGCCGGGAAACTTGTTATTAGAATTACCGGAGGAGTATTAAAAGGCAGAACTATTCCGGTTCCACAGGGAATTATTAGGCCTGCCATGGATAGGATGAGAGAATCTGTGTTTGCTGTATTGGGAGATTTAAACGGTGCATCATTTTTGGATTTATTTTCCGGTTCGGGAATTATTATTCTCGAAGCAGCTTCCCGCGGTGCGTGTTATCTTGAAGCTGTAGAATCGGATCCTTTGAAATGGAAAACATTGATCGCAAATACGGCTCTTTCAGCTTCCAGTATACACTGCCGGCTTATGGCTGTTGAATTATTTATAAAACGTTCCCGCAGAACGTTTAATTATATTTTTTGCGATCCTCCCTTTAACTATAAATTTAAAGCAGAGTTATTAAATACAATTGGATCATCGAAATTAATGAACAACATTTCATTGTTAATAATCCACCGGCCAAAAAAAGAAATCTTATCTTTTGGTATGCAGGCTATTCTTTCGTTGAAAGAAACCCGTGTATATGGAAATTCTGCGGTGGATTTTTATAAAAAAATTTAAAAAAGACTTGTTTGTGCCGGTTATTTTCAGTATGTTATATTTGCCTGATCATTATTGCAATTTCCAACTTCAGAGATTACAATTGTTTCAGGTAAGAAAAAGGAAAAAAAATGGATTGTTTAAAAGTCTTTGAACGTTTTGACCCCCCCAAGGGATTTATTAAAACTACTGTTAGCCCCAGTATGGACAGCAGTACAAAAGCAGCTCTTAACAGGAAAGGAAATGTCCTTTTTAATGCCGGCGATGCCGAAGGAGCAAGGCGCATATTTTTGACTACAGGTTATTCAGACGGTATATCCAGAATTGGGGATTATTATAAAACCCAAGGTCATGTTTTGGATGCTCTTAAGATGTACTGGATAGCTCCGGATCGTACCAAAGCTGATCCCATTATCCAGCAGTTGGCGGAAATAATTAGGCATTTTATTAATGAAGGGGAGACAGATGGATAACGAAGCTCTGACATTGACTATTCTGCAAGAACAAGCGAATGCTTCTATACCGGACAATGACGAAAGTTCTCCTACAGATATCTCTGATTGGTCCAAGCGGGGATACCAGTTTTTGCGGGAAAATCATATAGACGACGCATTAAACTATTTTAATAAAATCCTGGAAGTAGATAGCTGCAACAATTATGCCCTGGTTGGTCTTGGAGATGCAGCCAGAAAGCAGGGTGCCTGCCGGGATGCAGTGACATATTACAGCCGCTGTCTGGAGTTTCATCCCGGAAATAACTATGCCCTTTTTGGTCTTGCAGATTGTTTTAAAACATTAAATCAATTTCATAAAGCTATAGAAATATGGGAGCAGTATCTGCTTTACGATAATACAAATATTACCGTTTTAACCAGGGTTGCAGATGCCTACAGAAAAGTCCGGGATTTTAGACATTCAAAGGAAGTCTATCTTAAAGTGCTGGAAATGGAAGAGAACAATCCTTATGCAATTATTGGCCTTGGACATCTTCACTATGATTTTAAGGAATATCAAAATGCCCTGTTTTACTGGCAGAAGATGCTTGAAAAAAGCCAGGATAATGTTGATATCCGGGTCCTTACATCCATTGGAAACTGTCATAGAAAATTAAAATCCTTTGATAAGGGAATAAAGTATTTTGAACAAGCACTGGAGAATGATAAAAATAATTTTTATGCCCTCTTTGGTCTGGCAGACTGCTATCGGGGAATGAATCAGCAAAATCGATCTTTGGAATACTGGAACCGTATTCTGGATCAGGACCCAAGGAATAAAGTAATTCTTACCCGCGCTGGAGACGCTTACCGCAATCTTAATGAACATGAAAATGCCTGCGATTATTATCAAAGGGCTCTTAATATAGAATTTGATACCTATGCTGTATTGGGACTTGCCATGATTGCAAAAGCCCAGAATAAATATATTGAAGCTATTGAATCGCTTGGGAGACTTATCCAGCTTGATCCAAAAAATCACCGTTTATATATTGAGATTTCGGACTGCTGGTACCGTAAAGGAGAAAAAAATCAGGCAATCGAAGCACTGGGAGAATTTCAAAAACAAGGCTTAAGAAATGCAAAAATTTCCGAACTCCTTGAACGATATAAAAATTAAGCCGTTTTCGGGAATGACAATTTCCGAATTAACAGCAGTATTGGAACACATATCCGGAGAAAAAGATAATACTTACCGGGCAAAACAAATATTTTCCTGGATATGCCGGGGTTCTCTTTCGTTTAACAATATGACAAACCTTCCTCAAGCGCTTAGATCTGATCTGCAAAACCAAACTCTTGTTCGTGGAAGTATATTGAAAAAAAAACTAATAGATCCGGATGGAACTATTAAACTGGTTTTGGAACTTTGTGACGGCGCTGTAATAGAAACTGTTTTGCTTGCAGCAGAAAATAATCGCCGTATTGCCTGCCTTTCTGTTCAGGCAGGCTGCCCCATGGGCTGTGTTTTTTGCAAGACCGGTTTTATGGGGTTTTTGCGTAATTTGGAAGCATTTGAAATAGCAGATCAATTTTTGTTTTTGTCCGATGAGCTGGCAGAACAATCAAAAATTAAACAGATAGAACTAAGGATTTCCCATATTGTTATAATGGGTATGGGTGAACCGCTGCTAAATATTAATCCCCTGCGAAAGGTTTTGGAAATACTGTGTGATCCTGCAGGGTTTGGAATTTCAAAACGGAAGATTTGCATCTCTACTTCAGGAATTTACAAAGGAATTATTGATCTGGCAGAAAATGGCCCTGCAGTGGAACTGGCTTTTTCCATTGTCAGTGCCCGTGAAGAACTGCGCCGCAGTTTAATGCCGGGAACAATTAACGATCCCCTATCCAGCATTAAAAAAGCGCTTATTTTATATAAAGAAAAACAAGGCCGGCGTTTAACACTTGAAACAGTATTGCTTGGAGGAATTAATACCACATCCGAAGATGCCCGGGCATTGCTTGCTTTTGCCGCCGATCTGGATCTTACGGTAAACATTATTCCCTGGAATCCTGCAGAAAACCTGTTTTTTAACGGAAAAAAACTCTGCCGGCCCGAAACCAGGGAAATACAAAATTTTTCCCGGCTCCTTAAAGAAGGCGGTCTTAGAGTTACCCAGCGCTACCGCCGGGGCAGGAGTATTAACGGCGCCTGCGGTCAACTGGGAGAAACGTTAAGAAATCTTAGCTATATAACGGATGAGTAAACTATTGGGAAGCTGCAGTCTGGGCCTTGTAGCGATTGTCAAATAAGCTAATCTCTGTTTCCGGAAACCAGCCCTGGTATTCTCCTTCTGCATAAACCCAATACAACAGGGTATCTCCATCCTGTACCAGGGTACGTTCCAGAATTGGAAGAACGGTTCTTTCCCGTACAAAACCCAGAGTGACAGCATTGCGGCTTGGTTCATCCAATAGCCGTGTATAGGGTGCTGTTACTACGCCGTAACCGATAACCGGACGGGATAAAGGCGGTGTAGAGGGCGGATCTATGTCAGCCTTTGGGAGGCAGCCGGCCAATGTGCAGCAGAAAAAAAACAGGATTAGTATTTTTAATCCTTGACAGATATGCTTTATTGTTTCTATTATGCAATGAACCATACAATGAAAAGTATACTACGTTTTGTGTTATTCGTCATTATCCTTTGCTGGCGAATTTTTCCTGCCGCCGGGCAAATTACCCTCTTTGACCAGAATTATTCATTTAGTATTTCCGGCGGACTTGGGTTTCTTTATGGGACATCCTATGAAATTGTATACCGGAATTCCGGATCAAAGGATTATCTTAGCGAGCTTCAATGGGAAATAAAGCCGCTTTTATACCTTGGGCTAAATGTGGAATTCGGTCCTCAAAATCCCCTGGAACAATGGGGGCTATTTGCTAATTTGGGGGTTAAAGCCGGTCTTCCCATGGAAACCGGAATAATGGAAGACCGTGACTGGATGCCTCAATCTGAAGTTCCAGGTTCTCTAACCCATTTCTCTTCTCACGATAACTATACCAGGGCAGCATTTTTAATTAATCTTGGAGCCGGATTATCCCTGCCTTTATCGAATTTTCTTATAAATCTTTCTTTAAATTTTGATTATTGGTATTTTAAATGGGAAGGGCGAAATGGGTTTTTACAATATGGTCCAAATCGTTATAATTGGACGCTAGGCTCGCCGCTGTATCAATCCTGGAGTCCGAATTTTGAAAAAGTTCCTATCACTGGCTTAGCCATCAGCTATACTCAGCATTGGCTCTTAACAAGTTTTGGAATAGGTGCTGAATATTTCCTTGACCGCTTTACCTTTTCCGCTGCTGTTTTATTGGGTTTTGCAAACTGTAAAGCTATCGATGATCATCATTTGACGGATACTCGTTTTACAGGAATCTTGTCTATGGGTTTTACCGTAAGACCTAAACTGGGTATCTTTTTTTCGATTTCTGACTCCATTGATATAGGATTATCCGCAGCATATATCTATATAGGGGAAACCAGGGGAGACACAGAAGAGATTAGTGGAACTGGTAACAGAGAAATATATAGGGATGCAGAAGGTGCAGCCTTTAGGGCCTTTGATGTAAATTTGTTGTTTAGATTCCGCCTGGTAAAGCCCTAGTGTTTAAGCCCTGCCATAAAAAAGACGAAAATATTATATAGGCTGTGGGCAATGGCTATGCCGGCAAAGGATCTGCTTTTTATATAAGCTATGGAAAGGATAAAAGCAGCCAAAAGGGCATTAATAAAAGCCCAGGGGCCCTGGTAGGCATGACAAAAAGCAAAGAGAAGGGCTGGCAGAAAACAGGCGCTATTAAAGAATGCCGGCAGAATGGGTTTTTCTGCAAGGTTTGCTGTATCTTGTTTTAGCTCCAGAATCCATAAGGGCAGGTAAATCCGAAAATACAGCTCTTCAAGAGTTCCGGTACTGAATGAAAGGAGTATTACTGCAATCCATTGAAATATGCCTTCGGGCGCAAGTATAATAAAGCTGGACGATTCATCCGGAGGAGCAAAGCCGGAAAAGGCTGCGGCAAGGGAAACCAGAAAACCTGTCAGGCAAAGCACAGGCAGGCATAAGGCTGCTGTAATAAGGTCTTTTTTTGGACGGAAAAGCAGGGGCTTTTTTAAAAACAGCAGTATTAAAATACATGCGGGAAAACGCCAAAAAAGCGAATAGCTTATATTTTCCAGCGGAGACATAAGCGGATTAGCGTTCAGCAAAGCCAAAGTTCCGGGAAAAAAGAGGACAAAAAATAAAGCCGGTGCTTCGATTATGCGGTATTTTTTTTCTTTTTGATCTTTAATATCAGCTCCTTTTGGAGTATTATAACAGTATACAGGTAATTGTATAGAATTACATGTAATAAAAGGAATTGTACAGTGTTTGTTACCATTCTGGTAATTACAATTATATGTTCAGGAGTTTTGCTCCTGGTTCTTTCCCAGTCAAAAAACAGTAATAAGAATTCCCGCATTCACTTTATTTCCAAAGGGAAAGATGCCGGGTTTAGTTTACGGGAAACAGAACTGCTTCACCGGCTGGCGACACGATGCTCCCTAAGCGATCCCGGTTCTGTTTTTTTATCGCAAAGCCAGTTGGATATATGTATTAGAAACCTGGTTCGTACCACCCGCCTTTCCGGCAGTATGGATCAATCTACTCAGGATTTTCTATCCAGACTTTACGATTACCGGAAAAAAATTGGGTTAGATAACTCAATTAATAAGGCCAGCATTACCAACAGCCGCCAAATAGACGAAAACCAGGCTATAAGGATACTAGCTGCAGGTTATGGAGTACATCCATCCAAAGTGATAAAAAACATTGGTTCATATCTAATCATTTCCCGGCCATCCAATCCAAAATTGCCGCAAAGTTTTTCCTGGACCGGCATGAAGCTTTCCATTTATTTCTGGCGGGAAGACGATGCCGGTTATGTTTTTGACAGTGATGTCCAGGATGAAGTATTTTCCCGTGGTCCAGGCCTTAAAATTAGCCATAGCGAAAACCTTCTTAGAACCCAAAAACGGCGTTCAATCAGGATTAAAACACATAAAGCGGCATTCCTTTATATTCTGAACAGCGATGAAACCTCAAATACCATAGAGATGAAACCGGGTCTTAAATGTTTTATCGAAGACCTTTCCGATACGGGCTGCGCGGTACTTATAGGAGGCAAAGGCGTTGCAGAACTGCGTGTAAAAGTACAGTTTATACTAAATAATATGGGAATTTGTTTTTCCGGTACGGTGCGCGGTGTTGAATATAACGAAACAGATAATAAATCGATCCTTCGAATCGAAGCTGATCCCATGCCTATTTCAACCAGAAATCATATTCTGGGGGAGGTGTTTGGAATGCTTCCCGAAGAAGAAGAACTGCCATTTGGCAATTTAGACGAAGAATTTTCTAAAAATGAAGCCCAGGATACAAGCGCTATGGCACAATAAGCCATATAAGAAGGAGGGGGAATTATGAGTTTTTTTAGTAAATCCAAAGCTGCTCTTTTATTACTGATACTGATTATTCCATTGCTTGAGGCTCAAACAGACAGAGAAACCATTTTACATTCCTATGAGTGGGTATTTATTCGTTCGAGTTTAAGTGACAAGGTAAATGTTCTTGTAGATGCAGCCAGTGATGAAGAAGCGGATCAGTTTTACGGAACTTTTTGTGAATTTGCTCTGCGGTTTGTATTGGAAAATGCGCCTGTTTTTCCTGTTCACTCTGACATGATCAGCCTTACTGTTATTGCCATACGGGGTATTAGAAGTCATGTTTATAATCCGGCTTTGGAAACACTATGGCAGGTTTTTTTGCGTTTTCCCGATAATGTGATCCGCTATGAAATATTAAATACGCTGCCCTTACTGGATTATTCGATTCTTTTGGACAGGTTTAATGAATATCTTGCAGATCAAAACCATCGCTACAGTTCCGGCCTTAGCGTCGATATACAGCTTTTTTCTGCTATTTTTGGGTTTTTAAGCAGGATGGGAGATGATTCAAGTTATCCGGCTCTTTTTAACGCTGTATTACTTTTATCCGGAGATCCGCAAAATAGTGCCATTGATGCCCTTTTTGCCATTGAAGGAGATTTTTTTAGCTTCGCAAGGGATATTATTTTACAGGGATCTCCGGCGGAAAAGCTAAAGGTTTTTCAACTGGCCCTGGCGCAGGATGGAATTACAGGGGAACAAAAAGCTCAATTGGCAGAAGCTGCATTGGAAGCAGCCTTAACCCTTCCGGACGAATACCGTTACGAAGTTCCGGAGCTTACCGAACTATCCTTTTCGATAATCCGTGAAAATGAATGGGTTCGGGCGCTGCCCCAGGTATTGGGGCATTACCATCAAAGTCTAAGCCATTTCCGGGCCAATCTTTCCCAAACCGATCCATTGTGGAAACAAACATTATTAAACGCTGTATATTCGCTTGGTTTTCTTAAAAGCGCCGAAGCTGCCCAGGTACTTACAATTCAACTGGGGTTAATTAATTCCCGATTCGACGAGACATTTTACATCCAGGATACCAATACTGAAAGTACAGAACAGGAACTGGAATTGATTTTTGCCTTGATAAATGCTCTTGGGCAGCTTGGCTACAGGGCATCTTCCTCTGTCCTTCATGATACCAGCATGCTCTCGTATCCGGATAATATAACAGAAGCAGCCCGGACTGCGCTTGCCAGCCTGCAATGGTGATCCTTAATCCGCTTAGTATAGCCGCTTTTTCTGCAGCTTTGATGGTATATATACCTTTTATTTCCCTGCGCCTTGTCATTGTAATAGTAATTCTCACAGCGATGCTGGCAGCAGGTGTTTTATATTTTCTTCGATTAATTAAACCTGTATTTGTATATATGATACTGGCTGCGGTATGCGGCTCTATAATTGGTCTTTGGTCTATTTCCCGGATAGATCATTTTGCTCCCGGTCTTCCGGCAGAAACAATTTCTTCGTTAAGAGGAATACTGCTGGACGATCCCCGTTCTTTTGCCGGTTATGGACACAATATGCTTCCGGAGATGGAACGGGGCATGGCTGTTATGCAATTAAAAGAAGCCGGTATTTCCGGTACTGTCCGAACTTCTGCACGGGGAAGAGTATTGGTTTTTTTTCCAGCCGGTACCATGCCAAGATTAAGGGAATTTGGCAGGGGAGCGGAGATATTTGTGGAAGGTAATTTTTTACCGGAAGATTTTTCTCCTGGCCTTGGGACAATACCGCGTTTCCGATCCGAATCGGTTCATGTCATTCAATCCGCTTCTGTATTTGAACAAAGACGAAATACAATACGCAGCAGTATACTTTCCAGATTGCAGCCAAAAGACTGGGGAGCTCTGGCGGCAGCCCTATTAATGGGAACCAGGGAAAATCTTGATGGAAGTCTGGCCGATTCTTTTCGTAATGCAGGACTTTCTTACCTTTTGGCTCTTTCGGGAATGCACCTGGCTTTTCTTTCTGCAATGCTGGCTTTAATTTTAAAAAAGCCTTTAGGAAAAAACGGCGCTATTATTGCTGGAATGGTATTTATTATTTTATATGTATTTTTAGTGGGGCCTCAGCCAAGCCTTGTGCGATCGTTAATTATGTATGTGACGGGAAGTTTATTAATCCTTGGCGGTACAAAAAGACAGCCCTTTGCCGTATTGGGCATTGCTTTTCTCGTACAAATACTCTGGAATCCCCTGTCTGCATACAGTATTTCCTTTATTCTTTCGTATGCGGCCCTTATAGGTATTTTTGCCGTAAGCGGAAAAATAGATGCATTATTTCGCGGATATATTCCGGCTTTGTTTGCCAAAGGATTTGCACTATCTGCCGGTGCTTTTCTTGCCAGCGCTCCGTTTGTTATTGCTTTTTTTGGCATACTCCGGCCGGCAGGAATTATTATTGGATTTTTTGCAGCCCCGCTTATTGCAGTGTTTATGGCACTTTCACTTGCCTGGCTAATTTTGGGACAAGTTCCTGTTTTGGGAATGATCCTTGACACATTATTGGGTATTTTGCAGTATGGTATGCACCGGGTAATTCATTTGTTTTCCCGTTTGCCGGGTATTTCTGCAGCATTGCCATTTACCCTAATTGTTACTGTTATACTAATTGCCGGTTTGTTACTATTCTCGCAAAGCCATGACCGGTACAGGAAGCATCTTGCACCCTTTGTCTAGCAAGTCCAACGAAGCTGGACCGTCCAGCGAAGCTGGACCGTCCTACAATTCGGGACCTGCTCTTCGTTCTTTTTTACATGAACGGGGTTTTTCCATACGAAAACAATGGGGCCAGAATTTTTTAATAAACCCCGAAGCCAGAAGAACCATTGTTGATGCGCTGGAAACAGAAAAAGGCGCATCAATCTGGGAAATTGGAAGCGGTCTTGGCAATATGACCTGCGAACTTCTTCAACGAGGCTATAAGGTACAGGCATTTGAGCTGGATCCGGGATTATGTTCCATTTTAGATGAACTTTTTGCATCTAACAGCAATTTTACTCTTATACCAGGTGATGTATTAAAAACCTGGAAAACTGCAGAAAGAGCCCCCTATTTATTGGGGAATTTGCCCTATAATATTGCTGCAATGTTAATAGGAACCCTTATTACAGAACAATGTTTTTTTTCCCGAATGATTATAACAGTACAGAAAGAAGTAGCCCTGCGTATGACAGCAGCGCCTGGTTCAAAAGATTATTCTTCTATCTCGGTACTTTGCGCTTCCGCTTATAAAGCGAAGATTATCATGACCCTTAAGGGAAAATCATTTTATCCTGTGCCCCATGTGGATTCATCTGTAATTCGTTTTGACAGACTGCCTGTCCAGGTGCCCCCCCTCTTTTATCCCCTCTTACGAGCCCTTTTTTCTTCAAGACGTAAGACACTGTCCAATAATCTACAGAAATTTCTGGCAAATTCCTGTACACTTAAAGCAGGTAAATCTGCCGAATTGGCTATAACGGTACTTAAGGAATGCGGTCTTAGCGGCCGGGAACGGGCAGAAATGCTTGGCCCTGAAACTTTTTTTGCACTAGCCGGAGAATTGGAGAAACATGTTCCGGGAAAACAAGTTGTTAAGGAAGAAAAATGACCATTAAAGAACGGATGGAATCAATAAAAGAAAGAATGGAAAAAGCCGCTGTAAATTCGGGGCGAAATCCTTCTGATATCCGTCTAATGGGCATTTCCAAATTTCACGATGCCGGAGTTGTTGAAGCGGCAATTAAAGAAGGGCTCTTCCTTTTTGGAGAAAGCAGGGTTCAGGAAGCGGAAAAAAAATTCCCTGTTTTACGGGAATCCTATCCCCAATTGGAACTCCATATGGTAGGTCATCTTCAGCGTAATAAGGTTAAAACTGCCATTAAACTTTTTGACGGCATACAATCGCTTGACCGGGATGAAGTTATTACGGCTTTGGGAAAAACAGCCGCCGCTTGTAAAGTATTGCTGGAAATGCATACCGGAGAAGAATCAAAAGCCGGCTATCCCGACACCGATTCACTTTCCCGTGCAGCAGAACTGGTTTTATCGTTTCCACAATTAAAACTTTCCGGCCTTATGACTATGGCGCCCTTTACACGGGATAATGCTGAAATCCGCAGATCATTTAAAAAACTTGTAATAGCCCGGGATCTTTTACAGCGCCGTTTCCCCAATGCAGATTTTTTCTGCCTGTCGATGGGGATGACCAATGATTTTGAAATTGCCATTGAAGAAGGTTCAACCCTAATTAGGATTGGAACAGCGTTATTTGGAGAGCCGCATGGAGGGGTGGATTGAAAAGAATAGTCTGTCATATCTTTTTACTTTCCATAGGGCATTTTTGTTTTGCCCAGACTGGTTATGCGGACTCTGCCCTTAACGAGAGTTATGGAATAATATATTATCCTATAGAGTTTTCATTAATGGATTTTTATTCAAATAGTATTCTCCTGTCATCAGAAAATGAGCAAGATCAGTCTATTTTTACGAATGCTCCCCAATGGGTACGGGATCTTAGACGGGCAGAGATTGTTCTTTTTGGAACGCTTCCATTTACCATTTTTTTTACTAGAACCTTTATGGATTTGTACCGTACAGCATCCCATGACTGGGACCGGCGCTATGCTCCCTGGCCTTTTACAGCGGCCGGCGCTGTCTCCATGACCAATGATGAAATAAAAATAATGTTTGCAATTGCCGTATCCGCTTCTTTGGTAATTTCTATAGCAGATTACCTGTTGGTTTCCCGAAAGCGCAAAGCTGCCGCTGCTCCGGTTATATATGAATGATATTGAACACTATTATGGAATTGTAGAAGTGCTTTCCGGTTCCATAAGGCTGGATTATTATATTGCAGAAAATTTGGGTCTTTTTAACAGATCGCAGATTAAATCCAGACTATTGGAAGCAAAGCTTAATGGCAGAATTGTTAAACGTTCCCGGTTGGTTAAAAATGGAGATACAATAGAAATATCCTGGCGTCCTGTTTTGCCTGTCTGCCTTGAACCGGAACATATTCCGCTGGATATAATCTACGAAGATCAGCACTGTGCGGTAATTAATAAATGCCAGGGGATGGTGGTTCATCCCGGTGCAGGAAATTATTCGGGTACTTTGGCTAATGCCTTATTATGGCGGAGGCAAAATTATCTACAGAAGCTGACGAACAGCCAGCCTCTTGTAACCCAAATGCACTATCGCAGCGGCATAGTTCACCGGCTGGACAAGGAAACTTCCGGAGTAATCATTACTGCCTATAACGACGAAGCCCTGGAATTCCTTTCTGCCCAGTTTAGGGCCAGAACAGTACTTAAGTCTTACCTTGCACTGGTACAGGGAGTACCTATGGAAGCTAAAGGCTCAATTCTTACCCGTTTAATCCGTGATCCCAGGGATAGAAAACGTTTTACAGCAGTACCGTCCAGCGAAGCAGTACCGTCCAGCAAAGCAGTACCGTCCAGCGAAGCTGTACCGTCCAGCGAAGCTGTACCGTCCAGCGAAGCTGTACCGGTCTCCGGAAATTCCGGAAAAATAGCCCTGACACGATTTCGTATTATTAAATCCTGGGGAGACTATTCCCTATTGCTTCTTACACCCAAAACAGGACGTACACATCAACTGCGTGTCCACTTAAAATACCTTGGTCATCCCATACTTGGCGACACATTGTATAATCCGCAGTATTATCCGGAATGTAAAAACCAAAACAAGAACTTTCCCCGCGTTTCATTAATGCTTCATTCCCGGCAGCTTACCCTTGTTCTGCCCGGAGAAGCGGATCAACGCAGTTTTAAGGCACCCTTGCCCGGGCATTTTTCTGCTGCCATTGCAGCTTTAAACCGGCTGTATCCATGAATGATTTTTGGATTAACCCCGGACAACAACCGCAAATAATTACCGATACCCCTTCCTACCTGGTATTGTATAAACCGCCTTGCATGCATACAGCGCCTTTAACAGCCGGCGAAGAAAATACCCTCCTAAACTGGGCTGCAAGTCTATATCCCGGCATTGTAAAGATACAGGGAAAAAAACCTATCGAAGGAGGATTGGTTCACCGGCTGGATTATGAAACGCATGGACTGGTTCTTTGTGCAAAAACACAAAAAATATATGAAGACTTTATGCTTATGCAAAAAGCAGGTCATATTATTAAGGAATATGATGCTGCTTCTTCTGTTTCTCCGTCATCTATATCATCATTGAAAAATATAGATAAAACAAACACTATAATCCAAAGCGCTTTTCGTCCCTTTGGAAAAGGCCGTAAGGCAGTACGGCCGCTGGAGCCGGATCATGTCCTGGCTGCCGGAAAAACCATATACCAGACAGAAATTCTTTGTTGCCGTGATATTAAGAATACAAGTTATTTTCGGCTGCGAATAAAAAAAGGATTCCGGCATCAAATTCGCTGTCATCTTGCCTGGATAGGGCGGCCCCTATTTAACGATTTTCTGTATGGAAGCTGTGACAATATACAGCCGGACACAAATACCATGCAATCTAAGGCTGGTATTTTTCTGGCCCTTAGAGCTTCTTCTATTGCTTTTTGCGATCCTGTTACGGGGAATCCAGTTGAGGCAGCTCTTCCGGAAACTGTACCTTGTCCAATGGAATGTTAATACGGATTATGGTTTCCTTGTCGGTTCCCATAATATCAATACAATCTTTATCCAGGCCGATTTTTTTTAACATTAAGACTACAACAACAATTCCCAGACCAGCGCCTTCGGATTCATCTATGATGCTTAAAAAAGCTTCTTCAAAACTCGTATATTGGCGTGAAAGGGATAATTTATTGTGGATCCTGGTCAATTCCGGTTTGGTGAGGGCAGAATTATTCCGTACTTCAATCTGCAAAATTTGCTTTATGATTTGAAAAACCAGTTTTACATACAATCCCTTTTCTTTCTGAAGATTTAAATAATGGGCTATATTTGACAGGGTATCGTCCTTAAAGGTTTCCATGCCCAGTTTATAGTCTTCCAGATTGTCAATATCCAGACCCCGTTCGGTAAAATATACCCGTTTGGTATTGGCTTTTTTGGCATTTACAGCCAGTTCCTGCACACAATATACCAAATAATCCCTTAATTTTTCCTGTTCTACCAGTTTTAATAGTGTGGTTAATACTTCCTCTACATACGACTCCGTTTCCCTCGGAAGGGTATAGGTCGTAATGGTAAAAGGCATACCCAGTAAAGTGGTTGCTTTAATTTTTTCCTCATCTATTTGAGGTGTTTCATCATGAGATATTTCGCCTGACATTTTTAAACCTGTATTACTATATCATACATGAAGAAATAGTGCAAGAAAAAGCATTAGAAATGAGGGTTTTTCGTATTTCTGCTGCCAGGTAAAAGGAGCCGCAGCCCAATATGGGGAGGGATTTTTCCTTTCCTTTTTTTATTGCCAGTTTTATTGCTTCTGCAGTATGGGGAATGCAGTATAGTTCCCTGTGACAGGCGGGATTGTTATTTTTTTTTGCCTCAGAACTATATATGCGATAAACTGCATTGGGATCACTGGTTTTAAATGTTCCCGGAGCAGTAATGATGCAATACTTAAAAAATGGAAGAAGGATTTTTGCCATTGCCTGTGCATCTTTATCCCCGGCACAGCCGAACAGGAGTATTCCGCCGTTTCCATACAATGTACAAAATGTTTCACAGCAATGTTCTGCACTTAACGGAGTATGGGCGCCGTCAACAATAAACAGAGGATCTTCGCATACTTTTTCGAACCGGGCTGGAATTGAACACATACTAAGGGCCTTTGCCATAGCCGTATTGTCAAGGACCATATCCTTTTTGGGAAATGCTGTCCGGGCTGCCAGAATTGCCAGAATTGCATTGTCTGCATAGATTTTACCGCTTAGATGCATTCGGTACACAGTAAAATTGTTTGTATTATCCCGCTTATCTATACAGGTAAAATCCATTCCGGCAGGATGAATCTGTATATTATCGGCTTCCATACAATCAGGAACATAGAAAAACGGGGAGTCTTGTTCTTCCGCTTTTTGCTTTAATACTGCCAGGACTTCCGGCTGCTGTTTTGCTGATAGTACCGGACGGCTTTTTTTTATTATCCCTGCCTTTTCTCCGGCAATCTCTGTAAGGGTATTTCCCAAATATTCGGTATGTTCTTTTTCAATTATCGTAATTACCGAAACAACAGGGTCTACGATATTGGTTGCATCAAGCCTTCCTCCCAGGCCTGTTTCCACAACCATTGCCTTGCATTTATCCAATCTGGCACATAAAAAAAACAACAGGGTAAAGAGTTCAAAAAAAGTCGGATTTCCGCTATAACGGTGTTTTTGTGAACAGATATGCTGAAGTTCCCTGCCTGCTTTACTGTACACCGCATCCGGAAAAAATGAACCATCACCCCGGCTTATTCGTTCGCGCCAGTCGTTTACATGGGGAGACATATAACGGGCGGTTTTTATTCCTATTGTTTCCAGAATCGAAGCTGTCATGGCACAGACCGAACCCTTGCCTTTGCTTCCTGCAATATGGATTACCGGAATGTCCAATTCGGGGCGGCCTGCCAGTTCCGACAGGGCCAGTATCCTGTCCAGTTTAAAGTGTTCTTCTGCCTGGACGGAGGGTTTGCCTCCCAGGCCCGTCGGCCCTAAAGCGGAACCTTGTTCCAGATTGATAAATGAGCAAAGCCAGGAATACAGTTCTGTTACAGTCATGTGTTCTGCTATTATTGAAAAAATACCATGCATAGTCTACCATTACCCATGGATTTGGGAAAACTCCCCTCCGATCTTAAAAAAGTGTATTGTATAGGCATTAAAGGAACGGGGATCTGCGCTCTTGCAGAATTATTTATTAGTTCCGGAATTACCGTTTCTGGTTCCGACACAGTTGAAGTATTTTATACAGATAGTATTTTAAGGGAGTTGAGTATTCCCTTTTATACACATTTTGATATTTCCCATGTTCCTGCAGATGCCGATCTGGTTATATATTCGGCAGCGTACAGTGAACAGTCAAATCCGGAAATAATACAAGCCCGGCATTTGGGAATTCCGCTTTTAAAATATACCGATGCTCTGGGCGCTTATTCGGCCCTTTTTGATTCTGCCGGCATTACCGGGGTTCACGGTAAAACAAGTACTACAGCCATAACAGGGGTACTATTCCGCGGAATAGGGCTTCCCGCACGGGTATTGGCAGGAAGCGCTGTTGCTGCCTTTGGAGGACGTTCTACATTAAGTCTGGGGGATATATACTTTGCAGCAGAAACCTGTGAATACCGCAGCCATTTTCTGGCTTTCTGTCCGCGGCGTATAATTCTTACCAGTGTAGAAAGTGATCATCAGGATTGTTTTCCTGCTTACAGCGATATACGCGATGCCTTTGTGGAATATGTGTTAAAACTCCCGTCCGGCGGACAGCTTATCTACTGTGCAGACGATGCCGGGGCCTGCGAAGTAACAGAGCTTGTTATGCACAAACGCAGCGATATTGTTATTGTACCATATGGATTTACCGCAGCAGGAAGGTTTAGGATCAGTTCCTATACAATTCAGGAAGAAAAAATGACTTTTTGTCTTTTTGCTTTCCCAAAAACGGAATTTATACTTAAAATTCCCGGAAAACATAATATATTAAATGCTGCTGCTGCCCTTGCCCTTAGCGATATTTTGGTACAAAAAGAATTTGGAACAGACGGCTGGACACCTAAACGGCTCGAGAATACCGTTAAGGAACTGGAAGGATTTACCGGTTCCAAACGCAGATCGGAAATACTTGGAGAAAAAGCCGGCGTACTTTTTATGGATGATTATGGTCACCATCCCACGGCCATACAATCAACCCTCCGTGGATTAAAGGAGTTTTATCCCAGGCGGCGTATCATCGTAAGTTTTATGAGTCATACCTATTCCCGGACTGCAGCATTACTGGACGATTTTGCCGTATCCCTATTTGCTGCGGATATGGTTTTTCTTCATAAAATATATGCATCGGCACGAGAAACGTACAATAATGGCGTGAATGGCGTTACCCTTTTTGAAAAAACCAGATCGGTATTTAACAAGAAAGGCCGTAAAAATACAGTGTTTTATACGGATGAACCGGAAGATGCGGCGGAACAGCTAAAAAATATTTTACAAAAGGGGGATTTGTTTATTACAATGGGAGCAGGGGATAACTGGCGGCTTGGGCAAAAGCTGTTTGCAGAATTTAACGGAGAAACCATATGAAAAGCATGACCGGTTACGGCTGGGCCGAAGTTCATAACAGAGATCAAAATACCGATTTTTATGCATCGGCAGAGATAAAAGGGTATAATAATCGTTTTCTCGATATATCCCTGCATGTTCCGTTTTTTCTTTCTGTTTTGGAAATACCGGTACGGGAATATCTTTCGAAACATTGCCGCAGGGGCAGGCTGGAAGTATCCATACGCTACAAAGAATACAATGGACCTTTTTCTGTTTCGCTTAACAGGGAAGCAGTAAAAGCTTATTGGAATGCAATAGAAGAAAGCGCCCGTCTTTTGGGCATACAGCAGCAGCCCAGTCTCGATCTAATTCTATCCATGGAGGGGGTACTGGATACCGAACAGGACAGGGATATAGAAAAAGCCAAAAGCCGTATCATGCCGCTTTTGGAACAGGCCTTTTTGGATTTTGATACTTACCGCCAGAGGGAGGGAGCTCATACCTATAAGGATATTCTTTCCCATATAGAGCTATTGGAAAAGTCCTGGCAGTTGATTAACGGACGAAGCGGCGAAATGGAAACAATTATTAAGGAAAATATCAGATCAAGATTTGAGGAACTTTTGGGGAACAGCCTTTTGGGTAATACCATTGATCAAAATCGCATCCTTGCCGAAACGGCAGTACTTCTTGTAAAACTGTCTATTTCCGAAGAACTTTCACGGCTTAAGGGACATTTGGAAGAATTCCGTACAGAAGCAGAAAAAAATCCAAGTCCGGGCAAAAAGCTGGATTTTCTTTGTCAGGAAATTAACCGGGAAATTAACACTATAGGCAGCAAATCGACGATCTTGGAACTAAACAGGGAAACAGTAATAATGAAAGATGCGCTGGAAAATATCAGGGAACAACTGCGCAATATAGAATAATTATGCTTAGATGATGCGGAGGAATTATGGCCGGAAATAAAAACAGCATTAGAAAAATGAAGATAGCCGTTTCCGGCAAAAGCGGCTGCGGCAATACCAGTGTCAGCCGTTTAATGGCAGAAAAACTAGATTTGGCATTTATTAATTTTACTTTCCGAAGTCTTGCAGAAGAAAAAGACTTAAACCTAAATGATGTACTTAAAAAAGCCAAGGAAGATGACTGGTGGGACAGGGAAGTAGACAGACGCCAGGTTTCAATGGCAAAAAAATCAACAGGATGCGTTCTTGGGTCAAGACTGGCAATTTGGATGCTCAAGGAAGCAGACTTGACGGTATATCTTAAGGCAAACCCGAAAACCAGGGCAGAACGTATTATCCGCCGTGAGGGCGGGGTATTGGATGAAGTTATGGCCTTTACCCTGGAGCGGGACAGGCAGGACAGGGAACGGTACCTGCACCTTTACAATATAGACAATGATGATTTTCACTTTGCCGATCTAATTCTGGATACAGACAATATGGGAATAGCAGAAATAACCAGCATGATTATTGATTCTGTTTACCAGAGATTTCTGCAAGCAAAAAAATTAAATAAATAAGCGTATATGATACAAGTATATGATGCGCATAGAAGATTTTAAGAAAACTGTTTTGGATTTTTATTCCCATTCCGGCCGATCTTTACCCTGGCGTTATAAAAATAATCCCGACCCCTGGGGAGTACTGGTGTCGGAATTCATGCTCCAGCAGACACAGGTTAAACGGGTTATTCCATACTGGGAACGCTGGATGAAGTTATGGCCGCAGCCTGCCGATTTAGCCGCAGCTTCCCTTGAAACGGTATTAAAAGAATGGAGTGGTCTTGGTTATAACAGAAGGGCAAAAAACCTGCATGCCTGTTCTGCAGAAATTACAAAAACATATAATGGAATTGTTCCCCGTCTTCCCGAGCAGCTTATAAAATTGCCGGGCATAGGCCCCTATACAGCCGGTGCCATAATATGTTTTGCCTGGAATATGCCGGCTGTTTTTATCGAAACCAATATTCGATCGGTCCTGCTGCATTTCTTTTTTTTTGATAAAACCGGAGTTAAGGATGCAGAACTTATTCCGTTTTTACAAAAGTGCCTTGATCATGACAATCCCAAACTTTGGTACTGGGCGCTCATGGATTACGGCGCAGAGTTAAAAAAACTTACAAAAAACCCAGGCCATAAAAGTGCCCACTATACAAAACAAAGCAGTTTTATTGGATCCAAGCGCCAGATACGCGGAGTTCTTATTAAAATACTTTCAACCAAGGGTCCGCAAAATGCAAATATCCTGCGCAGGCAGGTTAAAAATACAATACCAACACTTACAGATAAAGAATATTTTCATATTTTGGATATCTTACAAAATGAAATGATGGTAGCCGAAATAGAAGGAGTGTACCGGATAGCCGGCGAAATGCTTGCTGGAAAACAGGATTTATGCTAAAGTGACATGGCTATATGAAAATTGCTATGTTTACCGATGCTTATTGGCCTCGTGTTAATGGTGTAACTGTTTCTGTAGACAGTTTTTCCCGTGCCTTAATAAGAAAGGGACACGATGTTTTGATAGTATGTTCCGACTATCCTAAAACATTCGAAGAGCCCCTTTCAATTCTTGAAATTGAAAAACGGGAAGACAATCCGCAAATACTGCGGGTTCCATCCATTCCTACATTTATTTCCAAAGAAGATCGTCTGGCAAAATTCAATAAATGGTATTGGGTATCCAAAAAAGTAGAACTTTTTAAGCCGGATATCATTCATATTAATTCGGAAGTTATGATTGCAGAGTTTGGATTTCTCTATGCCAGAATGCATAATATTCCGGCAGTCTATACTTTTCATACCATGTGGGAAGATTATATCCCAAGTTATTTTCCGTCATATCTGCCTCTTTTTTTAATTCGTTTTATTACCCGGACTATTTTAAAAAATGTACTGCGCCGTTCTTACCGTGTAATTGTACCAACATCCCAAATAAAAGATGTTGTTGATAAATATAAAACCAACAGCATTACCTGTCTTTTGCCTACAGGAATAGACTCGGAATTATTTATACATGAAGAGGAAGAACTAAACTGGTTTAAAGAACAATTAGAAATACGTTTCCCGCTTATTAAAGGAAAAAAAATACTTCTTTTTGCAGGAAGGGCTACAAAAGAAAAGAATATAGATTTTCTTTTAAATATTTTTCCGGCATTATTGCAAAAACATCAGGATCTGTTGCTTATGATAGTCGGAAACGGACCTGATCTGGAATATTTTAAACAGGTAGCAGTACAGCTAAATGTAATGGATAATTGTATATTTACAGGTTATATGAACCGTAAAGATCTTTCCCTTACCTACGGCATATCGGATATCTTTGTTTTTCCTTCTTTGACCGATACTCAGGGTATAGTAACCCTGGAAGCAATGATTTGCGGAACGCCTGTAGTTGCCATTGGAGTAATGGGGACTATCACCGTGATGGGCGGAGACAACGGCGGTTTTATGGTAAAAAATGATCCAAAAGAATTTACAGCAAGAGTTCTGGAATTACTGGAAGACAAAGAGCTTTATATTCGCAAATGTCTGGAAGCCAAAAATCATGCTAAATCCTGGTCTATTGACGAACTAACCAAAAAGCTTCTGGAAATCTACAATGATACTCTTAAATCCTACCACGATGAATATGGTCCATCGCGTATGCCGGCATGGGAACTTTTGACAAACAAACGCTGGTGGCAGATAAACCATAAAATATTAAAGAAAAAAGCCAAACATAGATTGCAAAAAATTAAATCAAAGATAATAAGCTAGGGAAGATCTGCGTGGATTCATTTATGGCTTTGGGAGAGCTGAAACTTTTTTCCGGACGCCTGGCAGAACGCGGTATTACCGCAGCAACAGAGATTCAAACCAGAGTTATCCCGGCTCTTTTGGCAGGAAAAAATGTTCTTTTTCGTTCTCCAACAGGAACCGGAAAAACCTTTGCTTACCTTTTACCCCTGCTTCAACGCTGGCTGCCAGTACTGCCGGAAAACCAGAAGACAATAGCCGCTGCTTATGGCACACAAGCGCAGCTTCTTATCGTTGCGCCGACTCAGGAACTGTGTTCCCAAATTAAAGGAGAGCTTGACTTTCTTCTGGGAGCATATTCCAAAGAAAAAATTCCCCGTGCAGCTCTTATAAGCGGCAGTGTAAATATAGAACGGCAAATTCAATTATTAAAAAAAGTAAAACCGCAGATTATTGTTGGAAATCCGGCCCGTCTTCTTTTATGTGCCCGTATGGGCCGCTTGCGCTTACATGATATAAAAGCTCTGGTTCTTGACGAAGGAGACGCTCTTGTTGCTGACGAAATACTGGAGGAAACAAAGAGTTTGCTTCATCTCCTTCCAAAAAAGAACCGGCAGAATGTTATATGCTCTGCCACACTTTCTGCAAGAAACAAGGAGCGGCTATTTGACTGTCTGGGCGGCATAGATATGTTGGGCGGCGAAATAGTTGTAATAGAAACAGAAGGATTATCAGTCTGTAATACAATTGAACACTGGGCTTTTTTTTCGGAAAGACGAAAAAAAATCGCACTATTGCGTTCTTTTCTTGCTGCAGCAAAACCAAAAAAAACATTAATTTTTACCGCAAGGGGAGGGGAAGCAGGAAATATACTTTCGCAGCTTCAGTATCATCATTTTTCGGCCGGCGGTATATGGAGCGATATATCAAAAATAGCGCGTAAAGCAGCTATGGATGGTTTTAGGGCAGGAGAATTATCCATTCTTGTTGCCAGCGATTTAGCCTGCCGGGGGCTCGATATACAGGGAATCTCCCATGTAATTGCCCTTGATATTCCTGACAATGCAGAATTGTATTTACATAGATCGGGCAGAACAGGACGGACAGGCCGCAGGGGAATAATGGTTAGTATAGGCGATGGACCGGAATTACGGATTCTTAGCCGTATAGAGAAAAAACTTGGAATAATTATTTATCCCAAAGCGCTTTATGGCGGCAAAGTATTGGCAGCAGACAGTACTGAGTTTGATTAAGCTGCAAAATAAGCGGCGGTTACTGCGGGTTTATATGTATCAATACCTTATTTATTCGGTTACCATCCAGATCCTGTATGGTAAAACTGTACTGTTCCCAATTAAATTGTTCTCCGGGCTTGGGAATTTCGCCTGCAAGTTTTAGGATAAATCCTGCCAGTGTATGAAAGTCCCTGCCTTGTTCCTGTCCCAGCGCCGAAAGTTCGGGTTTTTCCGCTAGTTCATCCAGGCTTATGCTGCCGTCCGCCAAATATGATCCATCATGCATACGGATAAGCGTTTCTTCTGCATTGTTTCCCGGAATAGTTTCCGGTTCGCCGACAATTTCGTCAATCAAATTTCTAATTCGAAGATGTCCGGCAAAACCGCCGTACTCATCCATTACACATAGGTAATTTTCATTTTCCAGTCCAATAGCAAAAACGTTAAAGGCTTTTAAGGCGCTTAAGGTTTCGGGAATAAACCGGGGTTTTTTCATTATAAAACCAAGACCTTTCCACTGGGAAGCGCCGTTTACCAGGGCAATAAGCAGTTCCTGTACCGGAACAACTCCAACAACATTATCCTGAGTACCGCGGATTACCGGGAAAAACCCCTGATCCCTGAATGCCAGGGCTTTTTCGCGTACTTCATCCAGTGTGGCATTAATGTCAAACCATTCAATTTCCGATCGATGAGTCATAAAAGCGCTTACCGGACGATCTCCCAGGTATAATACTCCTTCTACCATCGAACGTTCCATGCTTTCCACAGCTCCTGTTTTTTCTCCATCTTCCAGGGCCTGAAGGAACTCTTCTTCTCCTGTATTTTTTTTAGCCGGAAGTTTTGAAAGAATGTAAAGCGCTTTCCAGGGTAAGGCCAAAACAGTCAGCACTTTTAAAGGAGGCAGCATCTTTTCCGGATTTCCGGCTGCAATAAGAGATGAAAGAGTTTTGGAAAATATGATTAGTATAAATACGAATAATATTGCAATATAAATTGATTTAAAACTATATAAGACCAGCGCTCCGGCGCAAAACCAAAATAATAGATTCCATAGTTCCAGGGAAAAAATTAATCCTTCGGGTTTTTCCTTTTCAAAAAAAAGCTGTTTTTCTTCTTCCAGGCGGACTGTTCGAATTTGAGCAAGAACAGAAGAAATAAAAGTGCAAAAGCCGCTTGTTATTACAAGAAAAAAGAGTATAAACGCTGTAAAGGGATCTGTATTCATGGAATCTAGGAAGTTTCTTCTTTTTGTAAAGGACGTTCAATAAATACGCCGTCCTTCGAAGTTTCTATCACTTTATTTTTCCCGTCGGGATTTATTTCGCCAAATATCTGAACCATGGGAAATTTGGGATTTTCCGGATTAACATCCACTACCTGGCCTTTTTTTCCGTTGGAAAGGAGTACATACAGGCCTATGGGGTAAATTGAAAGAGAAAAAACCAGCGCCTTAACGATTGTATCGTCATATTGTTTGCCTTCGTTTTTTAACAGATCAAGCATCCCCGAATAGCCGTCTTTGGCATCTTTATGAGGCCGGGCATTGGTTAATGCTTCATAGGAACAGGCTACTGCGATTATTTTGGCATAAAGGCTGATTTTTTCGCCGGTTAATTTTTGGGGGTATCCTGTTCCATTTTCCCGTTCGTGATGTTCCAGGGCAGCCAAATTTACCACAAGCGGAAAATGCAGGTTTTTTAGCATATTATAGCCAATAATGGGGTGGCTTAAAATTAATTTTCTGTCTTCGTTATTAAGCGGCTGATTGCTTAGAAAAATTTGGGGAGGAAACTGAATCATCCCGGCTTCATGCAATAGGGCGGCTACTCCCAGTTCTAAAAGCCGGTGGGGAGGGAGTTTTATATATGTGCCAATAATTACTGCAATGGCAGTGGATTTAACACTATGCGAAGCAAGGTAATTTTGGCCTTCTGAGTCATCATTTTTCATAACTCGTAATAAGTTACGGCGATTTTCCCTTATAACATCGCATAGTTCCCTAATCCTGGTGGCAATTTGGTTAAAATTTATATCTTTCTTTAAAATTATATTGGTAAAGAGGTTTTTTACATATTTGATAAATTCTCTGTAGAATTTTTCTGCTTCCTGGAATTCTGTTCCATCGCTTAATATGGATTTTTCTGTACTGCCTTCGTTTGCTAAAGCTTCCTCTCCGGAATATTCCTCTTGAGGTTCTCCATCACTGTTTATTTCCTTGAATTCCCATGTTTGGAGTGTTTTTAGAAGTTCAGCGGTAAAGTTAAGCTCCGGAGCGGTTAATATAAAATGTTCGTCCAGGTAAACCGGTTCGCTAAAATAACTCCCTACCGGTATTTCCTTTATGGAATAACTATTCATAATTTTGTACTATACTATTGAATGCCGAAAAATGCAATAATTATATCTCGATATACCAAACTTCACCAGGAAATGCAATGAAAATTAAATCGGTTATTATCATTTTTAATATTTTAATAGTATTTTTTATTGCAGTGATTTTTGCTCTGCCCCTGATTATTCTTGGAAGCGCCCTGGCAGCGGCTTTTTGGCGTTCCAGTTGGTTTTTTGCCCCCATTCTTGCGGCTGCAATTATGCTGATTAACCTGTATTTTGCATTAAACTACCGTGTCTATTCCTTATTGGAGAAGGAAGACTGGCCTGCTCTTATAATGGAGCTGGAAAACCGGGTACTCGATAAAAAAAACTTTAATCCCCGGCTTGTTATATTGCTTATTAATGCACATTTGATTCTTTCTGATACAAGGTCAATAATCGAACTGGAAAAAAAATTGTCTGTTTCCAGGAATAATCTGGTATATAGATATGCCCTTAGTTTTGGCTCTGCCCGGATACTGCAAAAGGATTACCAGGGAGCGGCAGATTTCTTTGCAGCAAGCCTGGAAAAACCTGCTAAAGGTATCAATGCTGAATGGCTGCGCTGGTATTATGGTTTTTCCCTGCTCCTGTCCCGCCGTTTTAAGGAAGCTTCCGGTGTTTTTACCCTGTTAATACAGGAAGGACGCGAGGGGATACTTGTAGGGCTTTCTGCTTATTTTTTGAATGATAGCTTATCCGGATTCCTTCCGCTGCAGGCTGGAGAACTAAGAAACCAGGCAAAAATTGCCTGTGAACGGGTAAAAAGGACACTGCCAAGACGGATAGACTGGGAGCGTGAATTAAAAAGCAGTGAAACAGAGATATATGTGACCATTATTAAGCCTTATATTGGAAAAGCAGCCGATTTTTTATACAAAAGCTAAAAAAAAAAGACGATGCGCCTGGACGTCAAGGCTTTAGGCCTTATGCGCACCGTCTTTACTTTCGATATATCAATTATCGGCAGGAAAGGGCGCTTTCTTTACCCCAAAATGTGTTTTTTGTGTATACTTGTATTATGGACTTTTTGGATACTATAAAACCCGGCCTTATTGCCGAAGAAAATGACACAGTTACAGATAAAAACACAGCTATTTCCCTGGGATCAGGCGGTTTGGCTGTTTTTGCCACTCCGGCAATGATTGCCCTTATGGAAAAAGCTGCTTTGAATGCAATAGCTCCCTGTCTTCCCCCTGGCTGGTCTACAGTGGGGACTGAAGTACACATCAAGCATACTGCCCCAACTCCTGTAGGGATGAAGGTATGCACCAAAGCGGAGTTGTTAAGCATTGATGGCAGGAATCTGTACTTTAAGGTCGAAGCATTTGACGAAACCGGCATAATCGGAGAAGGAACCCATAATCGCTTTATTATTGACGAAAAGAAGTTTATGGCAAAAACAGAGTCAAAAAAGGAACCCAAAGCGGGCTAGCTTTTTTTGTACCAGCAGGAAATTTTAGGTTTACTGTAGGATGACCTCGGTTCTGCCGCTGCCGCCCAGTTCCGGCCGTGAAAAATGATATTCGGCTACAGCACTTTCGTTTTGCAGATAATCCTGTATACCCTTCTGCAAAATACCGTCTCCCTTTCCGTGAACTATGGAAAATTCCCGCAGTCCTGTGAGTACTGCCCCATCGATCTGCCGGCGCAGGGCTTCCAGGGCTTCTTCCAGCCTCATTCCAAGCAGGTTTAATTCCAGTTTTACCGGCTGTGCAGCCGGAGCCAGTTCTGCAGCCCAGCGTACTGTACCCATGCCGGATAAACTGCCCTGGTCTTCGTCTGCAGGAACCAATTCCTGTTCGGAAAAACTTGTCCGTACAGAGCCGATTTCCACAATCCAGCTTTGGCTGTTATGCCGGTTCTTTTTACCGGTTTTTTTGGTGTCTTCCCGGATTATTTTTCCCCGCAGCCGGGATGGGCCGGCAAATACCTCAATACCTGGAGTCAAAATCCTCTTGGAAGCGGTATTTTTTGTATCTGTATGGCCGGCAAGAGAACTTTGCATAATCGATAATTCTTCCGTTTCCAGCACAGCTTCCATTGCGGCAGATTGTTCTTCCAACTGACGGATAAAATCTTTTACTTTAAGGGTTTTTTCCCGGTTTAATTCTCCTTCACGGATTTCCCTTACAAGGTTTTCCAGGAGTTTTCTGCTTTCTGCCAGAAAACGCTGGAATTCCGTCAAGCCTTGCTGTTTTAGGAAATATTCTTTTTGGCGCAGGGACAATTCCTTTAAATCTGTCCGGCGGCGATCTTCCCGCAGGCGATCTTGTTCTTCCTTTGCACTGCGTGATACCATGTCCAATTCCCGGTGTTTTTCCTTAAGGCCGGCAATAAGTGCGGACATATCTGAGCGTTCTTCATCCAGATAGGAACGGGCATTTTCTACCAGTCCCGCAGGGAAACCGTTCCTTAAGGCTATATCCAATGCCCTGCTTTCACCGGGTATACCCATAATGATCCTATAGGTCGGTGACAGGGTACGGCTGTCAAATTCAACAGAAGCATTTTCTACTCCCGCCCGGCTGTATCCATAATTCTTTAAGATACCATGATGGGTTGTTAATACAACTGTATTTTTTGTTTCGATAAAATGATCCAGTATAGCCATGGCAATGGCATTTCCTTCTTCCGGATCTGTTCCTGCTCCCAGTTCATCCAGCAAAACCAGAGAATGTTCCGTTGCTTCTTGTATAATACCGGCAATATTGATCATATGAGCAGAAAAAGTAGAAAGAGATTGGCTTATCGATTGTTCATCGCCAATATCTGCATAAACAGCGTCAAATATTGGAAGAACCGCTTCGGCAGCAGGCAGGGCAAGGCCGGTCTGGTTCATTAAGGCAAAAAGCCCTATGGTTTTTAGGCTTACTGTTTTACCCCCGGTATTGGGGCCGGTAATGATCACCATTCGTGTAGAGGATTCAAGACTTAGATCGATAGGCACAGCTTTGCTGGGCGGCACCGCATCGCTTCCAAGCAGGGGATGCCGTGCCTGTCTTAGTTTTAAGTGCGATACAGAATCATGAGCTTTAATGGCAAAACAGCATTCCTTGTTTCCGGCTGTAATTCCCAGGGAATAACGCGCCCTGGCACGAAGTGTTTCCATATACACCATAGTCCGGTGAAATTCTTCCAGTTCTATACGGTGTTCTGCAAGCCGGCCGCTTAATGCTTTTAAAAGCTTTGTTATCTCTGCCTGCAAATGTGCCGTTTCTACCAGTATTTGATTGTTCTTTTCTACCGATTCTTCCGGTTCTATAAAAATAGTCTGTCCGCTAGCAGAAACTTCGTGTACTATGCCCTTAATGCGGTTTCTAAAATTGGCCTTTACAGCCAATACCAGTCTTCCGTCACGCTGGGACGGCAGCTCGGACTGAAGCATACGGCGGGTATTTTCATTTGCATTGTAAGCGGCAATACAACGCTCCAGTTCTTTGCTTAAATCCCTTATTTTACGGCGTATTTTTTTTATTTCCGGCAAGTCCCGTATGGTTCCATCCCGGTCTATTATTCGAAATATTTCCGGTACAAGGGAGGAACAGTCCGGTATAGACTGTGCCAGTTTACGGAGTTCAGTCATGCCTGTTTCGCTTTCCTGGGGGATTGTATCTACAATAAAACGGCGCAGTTCTCCGCCCCGTTCCAGAAAAAGCCCCAAAGCAAGGATTTCATCTGTTTCCAGTATACTGCCTGCCAGCGCCAGACGGGGAAATAAAAATCCAATTTCGGGAAGTTCCTGCTGTTTTTCCCGTTCTGCAGTATTTATTAAAGTACAAAATGCCATTACAAGCTGTTTTAATGCCCGGACTTTTTCCGGATCAAACAAAGGGTAAAGCTGGCGTATTTCTCTTGCAGCCTCTGCACTTAAGGCATACGATGCAATACATTCCCTTATCCTGCCATATTCCAAAAGCGCCAGGGTTTTTTCTATAGCAGTATTATTATTAGAGATTTGCAAGTTCGTCTCCAATACGGATAAAACTTTCATACCGATCCGGGTGTATAGCTCCCTTTTTAAGTGCTTCCAGAATGGTACAGCCTGGTTCTGTTCGATGTGTACAGGAAAGGCCAAAAGTACAGCTTCCAATAAAGGCAGAAAATTCTTTCATATACAAAGCTATATCCTGCGGTTTTATACCGTCGGGAACCATGCGCCTAATTCCCGGCGTATCAATAAGAAAGCTTGGCTGTTTAAAACCCGGCAGCCCTACCATTATTGAAAGGGAAGTAGTATGATTCCCACGATCAAATTTTTCGTTTATGGCTCCAATTTTTAAGGATAAACCCGGCGAAAGCGCATTAATTAAACTTGTCTTTCCCACACCGGATTGACCAAGAAGTGCAGAAGTCTTTCCTGTTATTAATGAGCGCAGTTCTTTAAGACCATAACCGGTTTTGGCGGAAATTCTAAGAACTGTATACCCTATGCGGGCATAATTGGAAAGCCGTTCTTCTGCACTGCAATTTTTGCCGGGTAAATCATTGTATATATCCCATTTATTGCACAATATTATCGGTGTAATGCCGTTAAGTTCGGATTGGATAAGTACCCTGTCCAAAAAGCGCGGGCGAAATGGAGGTGAAACCAGGCTTGTCATGCACAGTGCAATATCTATGTTTGCCGCAAGAATTTGTGATTTTTGTCCTTTTTGGTTAAAGCGGGTTAACATATTACGCCTTTCCTCTACTGCAGTTATTTGTGCAGTGCCGGGATTCAGCGGATCTGTTTCTATATGTACGCGGTCTCCTGGAGCCAGTGGATTATAATAATCCTCCATGCCCTTAAGCACCTTACCCTTAATGCGGCATTCCAAAGTTATATTTTTGCTGTCCGGATATTCTTTTGGAATTTCCATGCCTGGTACAGCTTCGCTGGACGGTACTACGGTAAAAATATTCCGGGAACCGCACACCACAAGACCTGTCATAATCTGTCCAATAGTGAAAGGCTAAAGCCTAAATATTCTGCCCAGTAAAGCCATGTATCTTCCGGTTCTGTATTTCCTGTCAAGACAAGCTGATTTATAAGCCCTTGTACCGGTAATGAATCTGCCAGTAATGATTCAATACGCATAGTAATGCCATTAACAGATTCAAAAACGGAAATTTTGCCCTTGGCTTGCCGATTAAAATCATCCAATAGAAAGAGAAAGTGAGTACAGCCCAGTACAATTGCATCTGCCCCTGCTGCATAGAAACGGTCAAGGTAGGATCCTATTATCTTATTGCGCTCCTGTGATGAAGCACTGTTAAGGCGTTTTTCCACAAATTCTACCAGTTCCGGTGCAGCGATACCTATTATCTCGCAGCTTCCATGCCTGGCGGCAAGTTCCTTAATATAGGGTTCATTAATCGTAAGTTCTGTCCCCAATAAACCAATTTTTCCGGTTTTTGTGGCAAGGACTGCGGGTTTTATTGCCGGTACAGTTCCTACAAAAGGCAGTAGAGGGAAGGTTTCCCGTAAATTAGACAGTGCAGCAAGACTTGCTGTATTGCAGGCCAGAACAACAATTTTTGGATTAAATATGGCTTTAGCTTGCTGTACAAGTTTTATTATTATCCCGGCAAGTTCGCCCCGTTCCCGATTGCCGTAAGGAAAATGCCTGCGGTCAGCAAGATAAACAATATTTTGACCTGGGTTTTTCTCCAGAAAATGGCGGCAGTAAGGAATACCGCCAATGCCGGAATCAATAAAGAGTACCGGGCTATTATTATTGCTGGGGACTTTCATACTATTTAATTAAACAGATTATCAAAGTTCTTTTTTGCGGCAGCGGCTTTATTGCTTTCATTCTTTTGTCCTGCTGTTTCTATCCGGAATTTTTGGTCCAGGGAAAACCAGTCGCAGAAGTTTGCTCTTTCCTTATCACCAGGCCGTTC
>Ga0099364_10001968_pt1 | contig 33165 bp, 27 predicted proteins | sample TergutTh196P3_FD_73070 | JGI IMG/M metagenome (GOLD analysis project Ga0099364, IMG submission 73070) | Microcerotermes parvus P3 segment gut microbial communities from Pointe-Noire, Republic of the Congo - Th196 P3 | ecosystem: Host-associated > Arthropoda: Insects > Digestive system > Gut ... | reverse complement strand
CATTGCGGATTGCGGCGTCAGCTATATAAATTTTCGCCTTTGCCTTTAATGTTTTTTTGCCGCCCATTTCAACCGGAAAGCTGCGATAGATAAGATTAGCGCTTTCCATGTAAGCAATATAATCGTCAACGGTAGAGCGGGCGACTCCATCCAGTTCTTTGGCTATTGCGTCAACAGCGATAATGTTTGACGAATGATAACAAAGATATAAAAAAATCCTTTCAAGTTCGGTGGAATTTCTGACATTATACAATGAGGGAATATCCCGCTTCAAAACTTTATCAACAACATCCTCCCGAATAATGGACTGCGCAAAGAAATCATCTTTCGCCAAAGCCAGTTCCGGAAACCCTCCGACAGTCAAATAGCGGTTAAAATGTTTTTGCAAGATTGACATCTGAGTTAATAGGATAGTAAATTCTCTCTTGTCATGTCGAAGCATGCTTGTTGGCTTTAGGTCAGTGGGAAGTTTGGGGCGCTCAAGGTCAAGCATCTCGCAATATTCGTAAAACGACAGGGTTGGTACTTGGATGACAGTCCAGCGTCCCACTCCACTTTCCGCTGTTTTTTTTCTGAGTATTGGGCTTGAGGAGCCCGTTGCTACCATGCGGGACAACGGTCTTGAATCATAAATAGTTTTTACCCACATATCCCAATCCGCTGCGTATTGTATTTCATCCAGAAAGTAGTAACAGTCCTCATCTCCATAAATATTTGCATGATAGCAATCCAGAATCTCGTTGAGTTTACATAATTTAAGTAGCGGATGATCCAATGATATGAAAACGATTTTTTGCGGAGTTGTTCCGGATTTCAATAAACTCTCGATAATTTGATACTGAATTGTTGTTTTGCCTACTCTGCGTGTTCCCGTCAGGACGATTGTTCGCCTGATGCTTTCATGCGACAATATCTTCATTGTTTCCTGAAAAGCAAAACGTTTGTATGTTTTGCTGAATTCAGGTCTCACAACGCCGGATTTCCACCATGGATTAAATGCTGTTAATACTTTTAGAATGTTTTCATGCGATGTAATGCTCATATCCAACTCCTATAACAAAATGTAATGTATATAATACATTTTTTATAGAAATAATGCAATGTATATAATACATTTTGTGCAGTAATAATGTAAAGTACATAATACATTTTATATAGCAATAGTGTAATGTATACTTTGCATTATGTTGAACTATAGATAAAGATGTACAAGACGCATGTCTTTTCATGCTGACTATAGTTTGAATGGTTCCGTCTTATTTGACAGTTGTGATTTAATTAGCCACCATACCGGTCAAATGATAAAAATAATCCATATCTCAAACTTCGCAGAAGAATAATTTAAATAATATCCTGAAAATACTATAACGAGCAGAAGATAATTGACCTTTAAAATAGGCTTAACCCTTTTCTCAGGATAAATTGCATTTCTACCATAAAGCTCCAATTGGCGCAGACTGGATAGCTTCGCTACGCTCGCAAAGACGTGGTGTCCATCGTCTTCGCTTCGGGATGCAATCCCAAAGCGATCCGATGCGTTAATGAAGATGTTCACGGTATCCACAGTTGTTCACGGTTCGAAAAAATGTTATTATAGCTACTAAAGCTCGCTGTTTTGTTTAACATTTTTCACAATTAGCGCGCGCGAGCAACGAACAGACTTGCAGGTTTTTGTATATGAAAGAAAATAACGGCAGGTTTAATTGGTGGGATAGAAATAATGTTTACTGATGGTATGAATGAAGCAAAGCTCGTATTTATAACATATTCAGTTGTATTATTTATTTTTTGCTTATTCTTCTTCTTTTTTCGCAGGGCTGTACACTATAAAAATAGAAGAGATATCAGAGAAAAGATAGATAAACTGATTCCGGTTATTGGATTACAATCAAATAAACCGATTAATTATTCTAAAGAGATTTATGACCGCACTCGCGATATTCGCGAATGTATAAATTTTATCGCTAAAGGAATGGGGCTGCCGATAGAAATAAAGCTTACGTATCTTCCTCCAAAAGTTAATGATAATATCGCGCATGTCGAAATTCCTGAAGTTATGCCCATCTGGGGGTCGCCGGAACTCATTGGATATCCTGTTCGTATGACAATAAAATTGAATATCGAAAGCATTAAGTATCAAACATTTGTTCTTGTGGTAGTTCATGAGCTTTCTCATGTTGTTTTAAAACTTTTTAAGCAAGAGCTGACATTTGATGAAATCTCTGTTGATTTGGTTCCGCTATTACTGGGATATGCGCCAATCGTGGAAATAGGAAGAACAGAATATAATAATCTATTTGCAGTCGGCGCCGTTGAAAGAAAAATATACGGATATCTTGATGATGACCAATTCAATACAGCGATAAATTATATCAATCGGAAAAATGGTCGATTTAGTATTTGGAACTCGATAGCGAAAACATTGGAGGCGATATTCTCTCTTTCTCCACTATATAAGATTATTGCATCATTGTTGATTTCTTTAGGGATTGGACTTACGATGTCGAGTTTTGTAGAGACTAACGAACAATCGACAAGACAACCAACAACTATAAATCAGAAACATATTCCAACTCGACCTACAATTAGATTGCCTGAAAATAGCAAATGGCGTATTGCTCCGCCAAAAAGTGAATTCGAGAGCGATCAATTGCTTCAAGAACAAATTCCTCCTGAAGGCGGACGATATTCAAACGCTACAGGGCGAAGAGGCGAAGCTCCGCTTAAAATACGTACAAGCGGTATTATTCTATACAACGTTCCAGATGGCAATATGCGTACGCAAAATATCAATAAAGAAGATTTTTGAGGAAGATTCTTGAACTGATTCCCATGCGTACAAAAGTATCTTTGCACTTGCCTATTATATTAGCGGCGTCGATAGCAAATATACCCTGACAATCGGATTGCTTCTTGCCCAGATAATCAAGCGATGGAGCTTTTCACCCGCGCGTTAACAAGCGCTTATTCGTAATTCCTTTCGATAGTAAAATAATTCTGTTTACAGCTATTTAAGTTAATAAAAGAATAGAATTTTTCTGCCAATTCACCGGCATTACCAGAATCCGCTTCAAACTTCTTAACATCTTCCATTGTCTCAAAAGTTAAAAAATCCGCCCAAGTATCGCCATCAACGAGTTGCTTCCATGAGATATAGCCTTTTTGCTTTGAAATGTACTCATTATTCAAATTTTCCGCCGCCAGCAAAAAATCTTGCGTTGAAGCTCCTTTTTTTAGATTAAAAGAGCAATAAAATACTGCATTGGACATAATAATCTAACTCCTTTTCCTTTTTAAATTTAATGATGTACTCTGATATTGCTCACCTGCGTTGACGCAGAAAACAACGATACGACGTAAAGACATTATTTATTTGTGAGCTAAACACTTAAGAAAATTGCGGTATTTATTTACACAAGGTCAATTATAGAATCGCTATCGTTCTCTATAATGCGAGCGGCACTGGGCTATGATGAAAAAATCATCCTCAATGCGATATATGAGTCTATTGGCTTCATCAATTCGTCTACTCCACCAACCCGACATATCACCGCGTAATTGTTCCGGTTTCCCAATTCCTTCGTTGCCATTACGAGAAATATCCTGCAGTAGTCTGTTTATCTTGCTTAATGTCCTTTTGTCCTGAGTCTGCCAATAAACGTAGTCTTCCCAAGCTTCGGGCAGAAATGCGGGACTAATCATTTTCCATCTCTATCAGTTCTTCAATTGTCTTTGTTATTGGTTTGCTTGCGCCAGAGGTATAATTTTCGATGGTTTTTCTCAGCTTGGTTTGGTTTTCAGCGGAATAAAACGGGTCAGTAAGCCGCAGGTCAAAGGGAATACCACCGTGGCGGACGACTTGCCTATAAAATACGTTCGTGGCTGTGGACATGCTCATGCCAAGTTCTGAAAAGATGTTCTCAGCTCTTTTTTTTAACGAATCCTCGACGCGGATATTAACGTTTGCCATTATCAACAACTCCTTTTATATTATTGTATAGATAATATATGCAAATGTCAATGTATTGCTTTACAAAGTCACGCTCAAAGAAAATTGAGCCAACACAGATGGTTCAAAAACTCAGAAAAATGAGCGATAGACGATAGATGTCGCTCAGAATAAGAGTATGTTATGCCATGAAATGATTCATATAATTGATTCAATATAATAATGCTCGCTCCTTAGTGGTCGATTTCATCTTTTCGTTGTTATTCTTGTTAACGCAAATCCTTGCATATCATTGTAAAACCGGACAAAGCTCTTGGGACAATGAGCTTTGAGGGTATCTAAATTGCTGTGTTCCGCGATGTCGATATAGATATTTCGGTTTAAAGCTTTGTTGTATTGTTTTAAAATGCGTTTCATCACATTCTTTGGGTAGTTGCTATCAGGGTCTTCCTTTCTACCCCATAATTCCTCGGGATATTTTGGAAAACGCTCAGGTTTGCTTCCAAAAACGGCGCCATAAGCATGTTCATCGGCTAGTAACCAGCTTTCGATCATTTCCTTTGGGACAATAGCGATGCAGGCACATGTATCTGCATATTTCGCAAACTTTTTTGTTATGCTCTCATAAACGTCGGTATCGTTACCATCGGCGTCTTGATGATATGCAATATGCATACATTTGGCTTTTTTGGCAGTCATCGCAAGTCGGTCAATATCGGTAACATGTTTGTGAATACCGCGCCTACCAGAAAGCAAAGTGATTTCCTCGCGTAAATCTTTACGGGTTTTGCGAGTGACAACAAATTCTGATAATCTATTTGCTTTTCTCATAAAAATGCATATTGGTTCATAGTCCGTGATACCTTCGCAATAAAGATAAACCTGAATCATTTTTGCTCCTTAATTGTCGAATGGTTCATCAAGTCTAAAATTTCTTCTTTTTCGTAGTTTAACCAAACTTCACCTGGATTGAAACAATCAAGAGTATCCTGCATTCCTTCCGAACCAAACATTGGCTTGGCATGAATCTGTCCCTCATCGTCCCTCCACATAAAAATGATTTCCTTATGTTCAAAACGATTCAACATTACTGGGCTATGAGTTGTAATGATAATCTGCTTATTGAAATCGGAAACTATCGTTCGCAGCATGGCAATTACTTTCTCTGTCAGATAAGGATTTATCCCATCTTCAATTTCATCTAAAAGAATAAATCCGGAATCAGGAACACTATGAACTACTTCGTGGAGCTTCAATTGTTCTCCTTTTTCTTCTGGGATTGAAGCCGCAATCAACCCAAGCAAGCGAAGAAGACCGTCACTGATATGAGCAGCTTTTATTTTTGTCTTTGTTTCTGCAAAACTTTCGCTAATAAACAAATCTACCCATCCTGACGGCTTTGTCTCAGTTGTTGTTTGAATAGAATAGCCAATGAACTCAGAAAACACATTGTTTAACTTGTTTTTTTGATAAGCAGACATACTATTGATATAAGCTGCGAGTTTTTCGCCGCCCATCCCAATGTCCTTTACTTCATCGCGGTTACCTTTTTCGCGCATCCGATCAGGCGTCAAGAGTTCATAACTGCTTGATTGGGTAAAGAATTTTTTCACAGCATACAGTTCTTCAGGAAACTCTGAGGATGGATTGTTTTCGTCAACGAGTTTTAAATAAGAAGACTTGAGAAACAATTTTTCAATATTATCAGGCGTATGGACTTCCCCCATTCCGCGCGCTAAAACAATCTCTCCTTTACTTAAGTTACGCATTATCTCGCCAGTAACAAATTTGCCAGTACTATTATCAACTTCAATTGCCCAGAAAATGTTTTGAAGTATTCCATTTATGTTTAACATTAGTTCGACGCTAATGGCTACTCCCTGGCTGCCAAACTGTGACTTTATGTCTTCAAATAACCACCCGCGTTCATGTTGAAGATATTCGTCAATGTCCCGCGTTGCGAATGCGCGGATAAAATCCAATGCTTGCAGCACTGAACTTTTTCCACAGGAATTACCTCCAATCAGAACGATGAATGGAGTAAATTCAAGCTCAAGGCGCTTGATTGCTTTAAAATTTTCAATAACCAGATTTTTAATCATAAAGACTACCTCATAAGTTTCAATCTACGCGCCCGCAAGTGGCGCGACCTGTTATCTGAGGGCTTCAGTCTGGCATGAGGGTTTCTATCCACGCGCCCGCATGGGGCGCGACCTTGTCATGCAATATGCCGCTGAACGCCCAAAATGCTTCAATCCGTGCGCCGACTGATTATTTCGTCAAATTCATCCGTCAAAGGCGGCGTGTTCTCCATAGCTGTCATAAATCGCATAAAGGCTTCACGTTGCCGCTTCGCGCGATTCTCTGTCTTTGGCTCCAGCACTGTCAGTATAATTTCGCTTCCCTCACGTATGACAAAATCGCCCAACGGAATAATATGTCCGTTTTCATAATAAGCTCTGCATGCTTGAATCAGTTTCATCACCTTCTGCGTTATCCCGATTTCCGGTTCTTTACATCACATATCTTTCAAGTTATATCTTAAATTTTTGTTGTCTGATTTCCATAACCACTTCTTATGCAACAATGCAATTGCGGAGATTACCGTTCAAAGAATACTACCCTGCGACATCAACTTGATTCGTTATGTTCTGAAAACCCGTTTTGACTAAAAGGCGTATCTACTATTTCTTCGAGCGTTTTATTATATCTGTCAGTCCTAGGCGGACTAAAGCCTCTTCAGTACGTCGAGCGGTATCAGCGCGACGCTCTTCCGGTGTAGCGTCTTTTAGACGTTCATAGTTCCATTCTCTGATTTTATGAATATCTTCTATTGTAAAATTCGGGCTTAGCTCTGGTTCAGGAATACTATGTATCATCTTCTGTTCCTCCTTCGACAAGAAATGTTGGTGTATAGATTAGCATTTCTCGATATCCCATCAAGGCGTTCACGCTCTTTACACCGGATATAGTACGATGGTTCACAATGTGTTTAAAGTTCCATGAAACGATTATGTCACAGTTATAAACACAGGAATAGGCAATGTGTTGACAATCATCAATGCTTTTTTCCCTTAGAATTTTTGTTTCCAAATACCGGGAAGCTAAAGCAATAACCTCGTCTGTTTCTTCTAGTAAGGTGCATTGAATTAAACGTATCTGTTCTCGCAAATACGATAACTTAGGCTCATGGCAGCGATCAATTTCCATGATAACAACTGGCGAGATAAACGCTTCAAATTCTCCAGCTCTAATTTTCTCCCAAAGCCTATGAGAATCAGTTGCCTGATCGCCTCTTTCTGGTTGGTCTAAGTAGCTAATCACCGATGTTTCAATATAAATCTTTAGTTTTTTCATTGTACAATCTCCATAAGCTCATAATATTGCCCTGTATCGCTCATTAATGACCTGCCTTGAAAGAACAGTTAAAGGCAACAATCACAATTTTCACGCCCGTGTAAAGGCGTGACTTTCATAGTCATTCCAGAAAACAACCGTTTGTGGGTTTCAATCCACGCGCCCGCATGGGGCGCGACCTATCATGACTATAGCAGGATCTTAAAATGGGGTGTTTCAATCCACGTGCCCCTACGAGGGCGTGACAACAACAGTATTATACACGAATTCGCTTTTTGGGTTTCAATGTGTGAAATCTTGTGAAAGCGCGACCCCATGACAGGGTCGCGCTTGCAATGCAGTTTCAATCCACGCACCCGCAAAGGGCGCGACGTCAACGAGGGCTTCGGTGGGCAAGATCCGCTATAGTTTCAATCCACGCGCCCATATGAGGGCGCAACTTCCCGCGAACCTACGAGTTTTGTGGGGTACCGGTTTCAATCCACGCGCCCGCATGGGGCGCGACTGAACAGGGGAAACCCTGAAGCGGTAGAATACTAGTTTCAATCCACGCGCCCGAGTGAGGGCGCGACGGTCTTCATGAGTGAAGGAGCGACGGTGTTTCCGTTTCAATCCACGCGCCCGCATGAGGCGCGACGAAATGTTTTAGTCGTAAATGGGGTCCTCAGGGGTTTCAATCCACGCGCCCGCATGAGGCGCGACTGATGAAACCTGAAATTATCGCGCGGGTAAAAGTTTCAATCCACGCGCCCGCATGAGGCGCGACCCAGATTATATGTATTGTTTGCCTTGGCATTTTGTTTCAATCCACGCGCCCGCATGAGGCGCGACTTAAATCTTCAGGAATAAGCTGCAAAATAAAAGTTTCAATCCACGCGCCCGCATGAGGCGCGACGATGATGCATGTCAATATGATCTTATCAGTGTGTTTCAATCCACGCGCCCGCATGAGGCGCGACCAAGAACCCTTATTACTGGGCGCGTTGCATTATGTTTCAATCCACGCGCCCGCATGAGGCGCGACACGATGGTTGGAATAATTGGTAACGGTTGGCTTGTTTCAATCCACGCGCCCGCATGAGGCGCGACGGTCATGGCTGGAGTACATTGTCATGGTATCTGTTTCAATCCACGCGCCCGCATGAGGCGCGACGGGGCGCTGCTGCGGCTGCGGGCGGAGGTTTTTGTTTCAATCCACGCGCCCGCATGAGGCGCGACATACAGAGAAAAAATTACCGAGAACGGCTTGGGTTTCAATCCACGCGCCCGCATGAGGCGCGACCCTAACGTTTACGCCTAAAGACTTGACGTCTTGGTTTCAATCCACGCGCCCGCATGAGGCGCGACCGAGATAACCGTATCGGGACCGCAATCGCAGGCTGTTTCAATCCACGCGCCCGCATGAGGCGCGACAGTGAAAAAGAATATGCTGAAAAAGACTCGTCCGTTTCAATCCACGCGCCCGCATGAGGCGCGACGTTGTTCAGGCAACCCGAAAGGGAGACCAAAAAAGTTTCAATCCACGCGCCCGCATGAGGCGCGACAATAACACAATTTGTCTTACTAAAATCAAAGCTTTTCTATACTACTTGCGCGGACTTATAAAAAATTTATTAAATCTCAATCAATAATTGAGAATAAAAAACTGTAAATTCGCTGCCTGACACAACCGCGAAACTGTTTAAATGAAAACCTCCTTTTAGTTATGATGAATCAACAAAGCAACATCTCTATTTTACAGTATATTTCTCTATGAGTTATATGTTCGCGAAAATTGACTAAAACAAAAATTCCAATTTTTAATTTAAGTGCCAAACAACATTCCTTACCTTAAGTATAAGCGATGGCTTGCCCCATACCTTGAGTCGTTTTATATCCTATTCCGGAGAAGAATGCGAATAGTGACAGCCACGACAAAGCGCGTTTCTCATCTTCACTGTTTATTTCGTGAAAATAGTATGCGATATTGCCAACGCATCCTCTGAAAGCAAGCCCATCCTTCATTTTGAATTCGGCAGTTCTTATGTCGAACGAATCAACCAATATCTTGTTCAGGTTTATGTCTTTACAATATTTTTCGTTAAATTCCTCACCGAACGCATTATTCCATTTTGTCAACAAACTATTGAATACTGCAACTGGTGTTGGAAGCATGTTTTGTTTCCCACTGCTTTTGAATCCAACCGGCGATATAAATTGAAATTTTACGAAATCCTTTGAAGGCACCTTCTTCCAATCGTTTTGATCCACATGAAAGACATCAATGATGTTAACGGATGAAAACCCCATTCCGCCGATTGTCATCCTTTTAGGTGCAAAAACTTCCTTGAATTGCTCAAAATGGTCATCACAAAGAAATGTAATACGAAAAGCCATTTCATCGTTTTTATTAATTGTATATCTGTCCTCATAGATTATTGAGTTATTATTGGAGCTGCTCCAAAAATCTAATGGCACAACACAACTGACAGTAAAGAGCTTTTTCTTTTCTTCGTTATGAAACAACGGCAGCAATGTCGTTTCCCTTAACGCATGTTTTATCGCCGACAACAACAGATATCCGTTAGCTGCTGCTAAACTCCCGTCAAAATCCGACTTCAATTCAATAATTGCAGAAATCAAGGCATCTACCTCACTAGATTAATATTAGAAAACCTTCCTATTCCTCACTGTTTAGCCAATTAGTGAAGCGCATCCCCTATTTCGTTTATTATGAAAGTACCATTATCGAAATGTCCATAGCCGCGCCAAACGTCTTTGTTCGACCAAAGGTCGAATTCATGAGTGGACGGCGGTTTGGGGTTGCCTTTAAGGGCTTTTAAGTCAAGACTTGATGTGGGTTGTCTCTTACCGCTTTCAAGATAATGCGCAAGGTCGTCGATTTTTATATTCAGTTCAACTTGCCTGCATTTATCAAGGTCTTTAGCTATATGCTCAGTTTTTTCAGAGTATTCTATTAAGCGGGTTGGAGATGGGAGAAGCCTTTCCGAGTATATTTCTTTACGCATTCTGTTTAACATCAGTTTTCCCCACTCCGATAATGTGCATTCATCTCCTGTGATATATAACATTGTCTCCGGAATCTCAGAACACTTTGATTTTTTTAGAGTTCGTAATTGTAATGACCTAAGTAAGTCTATATTTTCCTTTAGCTTCACTTTAAAGCTCTCGGAAAAATCTATTGGCATACGCGGAATGCTCAAAATTTCGTTTGATCCTTCAAAGATGTACACACTCTCATCCGCATAAAACATACCAAGCGTTTGCATATATCCTTGAAGGATTTTGAAGCCTCCTACAAGATTGAAAACTACTTTATGTTTTTTATCGCGATATCCGGGGATTATTTCTTCGCACCAATCCACCAGATTATTTATACCAAAACGGAACGAATCCAAATCATGAGTATTCAAGTCTGGTACTTTGTATATAGTCATATTGTATCCGTTACTTTTGCCCCAATCCTGTATAATCTGAGCTGCAAGTTCACCTTGGTATGTATCTGAACATAAAAGCCAATGAAAACCATTTTTGGGGTCAATGCTGTTTTTCCTGTAGTATCCTATCAATCCATTAAGCTCCGCAGATTTTTTTCGTAACTTCATTTCATCTCGCTCATTTAATACAGATTCTCGCTCTCGTTTGGCTATATTTTGCAATCTGGAGATATCATCTCCACTATATTCTTTTTGAGGTTTGTTTGCGCTGGTGGTCAAAAAACCTCTGTCATCACCTGATGCCATGTTTGTGAATATGCTTGTCCCGCATGTTGTTACAGTAAGAATCATTGTTCAAAGCCTCCTTTGAAATACCAAATTTTAAATACACTTATAGCTTGCTGCATAAAACCAACTTTGGATTTGAGTTGGGATCGTAGGATTTTACAGTAGCCTGAAATTTTGAGCCTTTAGGAACGCTCAATGTATCTCCCTCCCAACGAGCAGTAATTGTTACTGAATTTAGCATCACTTCGACTTGAGTATTTCCCTTTTTGTTTGTGCTTTTATAAATGGCTTCCACTTGTTGACCGGGCAAAAAAAGATGTGTGGAAGCATCAATCGTGTTCTCATGGTTAACGGAAGTATTATTTTCATGTTTTAAAAGGCTATTGTCTTCATATTTCAGAGTTCCTCTTCCATAACCGCTACTTGTCTTCCCCCCGATTCCCCAGTCTTCAAGCGCTTGCTTCAGGAGTTCCATGGCAATGCACTCCCAATTCTTCCCTTCTTCTCCTCCGTTTTCGCAGCATACACAAATTTCGAATTCTCCCCTGACCGACAGAAATGTCACGGGATTTGGATCGCAAAAATCTGTGGGGGCGTCTTTGCCATTGTACTTGTAGTAGTTTCCATAATGCGGCGTCATGACGTCGGGCACAAGAGATTCTGATAAAAAAGAAGGCTTGATCCAAGCATCGTAAAAAGTCAGAAATCCCGCGTCTTCAGTGGAGCCAAACATAAAATCATAGTCCTCTCCGCCCGGAGTAACGATTTTACCCCTTTCGTTTCTAACAGCCCCTTTGAAGTTTGGAAGTCCATTTTCATTTCCCCACACGTCCGCGCAGTAATGCGCGGCTAAACCTTTAAGTGCGCTACCGGGGATAATCGGCGTTCCATATATGTGGTTCAATGTAATACCAGTTTCCAGAACGCTGCCTCCTCCGAGACCAATTATCATTCTACCGTTAATAATTTTGAAAGTTCCAGAAGTACCGTAAGACTCCTTAAGAATCTTCGAGCGCCGGTTGAAGGCGAGCTCATAAAAATTCGGTTGATTTCTTCCAACGTTTCCTATTGCGGAAACAGCGGCGTTAAGGAGAACTTCACGCGCTTTATTACCTTCTTTATTACCATCATTATTTCCATCCTGTTTTTGCTCTTTAAGATAGCGTGTCAAAATTAGCCCGGCATTTCCGCCATTTTGAAGCAAATTTTCTTCATATAATGTATTAATAGCATTTCGATAAGCAGGCATCATACTCACGCCTCCTTCCCAAACGCCTGCACATAACGCTTCAGCCACGATGCAGCGGAAACAGCATGACGTGAAAGGCGAATGTAATCGGCTATTTCCGCATCTCGGCTTTCTTTTGGCAAATCAATTACTCCTTCCTGAGCGGCATTGAGGATCATATTGAGGTCTATAAGATAGTCGCGTCGTTTTTTCGCTTCGGCAAAAGACACAGCTTGAGCGAGTCCGCAGTAATGTATCAAGGATGGAAAAGACTTGGCAAAACTGGCGTATTCTTCGTTATCTACTTTATTAAGGACACATTCAAAGGCTTTTTCAGCCATTTTTTGATCGTAAGTTCTCATTACTTCGCCTCCTAAGAGAATACGCAGCGTACCCGGCCTTTGCCGACGCTTGCCTTCCCGCCGATTTGTAAATAACATGGTTCTTTGCAGAATTCGTTCATTAAATCTTGTGCTTTCAAAGCTTGCCCCGAACTACCGCTGTATACCTTATCACACCAAACTAATCCGGATAAAATCGTGTCTATTGGTAACGATTCTTCATTCCACAGCATCTTGCCTGCCGCAGTCTTCGTTTTTTCGTCAATGCTGATTCTGGAGTTAACCTCTGTTCCCATCTCGCAAAAAAAGGTGAATATGTCATCATGTACAAGAGCAAAGCGCTTGGCGAAAATCTTCTGCCAATCATCTTCTTCAAATATGCTTTGAGACAAAGCGTTGCAAATTGGTTCAAGCGCCACGTTAATCCGCTCGGTCAGGTCTATATCCTCAAAATATACTTTAGGTGCTTGATTTTGCTGAGGTAGCGAAGATATTTGATTGCCGTCCAGTACGATAACATCGCCTATTTGTGGAACAGGAATACTATCTACCTTTAGTTGACGCAGCCTTTTTAAAGCAAGAGGAGACGTCACCCAAGCAAAAGTACCGTAAAAACTTCGAACAGGTAGACAGACGATAGAAGCATCGCTAAAAACCAAAGCTCCCGCGCTGGAATCCTCATCACCGGCTCTCCCAAAAGCGGCGGCAATAAGAGGTTTATTTTTCCTATTCTCATCTGTGGCATTGTTTTTATCCGCAATGACACCCTTTATAGCGCTGCCCGGAACATATGGCCATTTTGTCGCCACCTCTCTTACTATGGGAAGGTCAATGTAACCGATACCACGCCCCGCCCCAACATGCAACGGAGAAATAACATGCAGCCAATAAGTTTTTTCCATTATATTTTTCCCTCCTGAAATTTACCATATGCCCCAAAGGGCTAAGCCGAATCCGTCATTCCGATCCTGTTTCTCATCACAAACGGATTGAAGCCAAAGTTCCTGCCAATCGAAACCTGAAGGAATCTTACCGACACTCTCGAAAAAGTACACGCTTCCCGCAGGAACCATTCGGCGTAAAGGTTTGATGCCGCGTTTTCGTTTTTCGTAACTCCAGCCTGAAATCGGTTCCCAGCGTCCTGTCACTGCGGAAACAAGGCGAATTCTAATCCCTGTTCCCTGAACCGGAGTTCCGCATAGATCGCTCTCTATCCATCCAGGCAACCAGCCTTTGGAAAAAATTGCCGGTGTTGCCAGAACCATGCGGAAACGCAAAGCGCCTTCCGGTACTTGAGGCGAGTCCCAGCCTTCAATGTTTTCTGTTTCAGCTTTCCAGTCGGCTAAACGACGCTCGCCGCCTATTGGATGCAAGGAGGATAAGCCGGAAAAACATTCATCATATTCTGGCGGGGATTCTGCTTCAAGAGCAATATTCAATTGCAAAATATTTGTTTCATGCACCGAATCAATTCCGGCTTTTATCCTGAAATCAAGACCGGTGGTGGAGAACAAAAGAGAATCTTCTGAAGCTCCTGTTGCCGGATCAATGCCGACATGAATACGCTCATCTTTCTTGGGACCGTGAAGCCCTTTGAGGTCTGACAGAGAAAAACTCCCGGGCGACGTTAGCCAACTTTTCATCTCAGCAGCAGACCAGAATTCGGGTAAAGGTTCCGGCTTAAAATCCTGTTCCGGCGGATCCTGAATAGAAGCTGGTATCAACTTAAGCGGCATTTCCGTTCCTCCCGCTTTCCATTCCTGTGGGCGGACGGCATATCTTTTCTCTTTATCCGCGACAAAATCCAACGGGCGGGGAAAATACAAAGTGTTTTCATATTGTAGAAACGGTCCGCGAACCTTTATAGATTTCAGTTTTTCAACGTCATCGAAATTTCCATAAATTTTTCCAATGCGGGTTCGTAAAGCGCCACAAACGGTTGACGGAGTCAGCCAATTCAAAGAGCGCACTTTTCTTCCCTGACCCTGCCCAAACGGGCGGGAATCGCGGCTTATTAGAGGATCAATCGGTTGTATCTTAAGTTTAAATAATGCCATCACATTCACCTCCTGCCGCAGTATGTGCGGTCTCAATCCACTGCGCAGTCAGCAATTCTTCAGCCAGTTTCTGGATCGAATCGCGCGACCCCTTTACCACGCTTTCAACGTATTCCTTCACGCGGGATTTATCTTCACCAAGTTTCAGTTCCTTGCGCCCAAAAATCCGTAGCACATCAAGCTGCATCGCTTTGTCAAGGTTATTTCCTTCGCGCCATCCTTCATAAAATCTCGCGATTCCCCACAATTCGTAAGGAAATCTCGACGGAATACGCTCTTGATTAAAACAGCTCACCCAAAATGAAAGGCGTTGATCTAAAGAAAGGTTGCTCAAATGATTTTCATTAGAGTCGAAAAAAACTTTCCACTGCTCACGGATAAAAAGTCTGCTGTTTCCACGCGCGCGTATTGTAACGGCTAAACCGTTGCGGTCGCTATCTTTCTCTGCGGACGCTTTTTTTGCCAATTTCTCCGCCTCTCGCCCAAACTCCAACAGGTCTTCCAAATCCTCAAACGCATGGGCAATTGATATTCCGACGGAGAGCGTGGGCAGTGAATCTTTGAAACTCCAATCTTCTTTTATTTTCCAGAGCGAGCCAAATTCATCATGAAGTTCTCTGGCGCACGAAATGGCTTTGTCCATGGGGAGGAAGGCTAATACATCGTCGCCTCCTGTGTAAACGCAGCAACCGAAATTCTTCTCCACTATTTCGCGGGCATTTAGCGCGAAGCAGGACAGGGTTTCGGAAAAATCCTTATGTTCTTTGAGACTCTTTACCTCCGAGATAGCTTTTCCTATTCTGTCCCCGTCCGCGACCAACACAGCTAAATAAGGTTCCATTGGTTTATGAAAGCTATGAAGTTCTTGTACGACTCGCTTCATTTTTTCCGTTATTCCCCTGACCATTTCAGGATTGGAAGACTCTTCTTTGAATTCAATGTAGCGCGAAGGTAGAAGCACCGTCGCATCGTATGGAAAACGGGCGTCAGCGCTTTTATGACGAGACAGGGCATTGTAAGATATTAAATCCTCGCAGTATCCGTATAATTCTTTTAGCGCCTTATCTCCCTTTTTCTTGATGCCTCGAATCCAAGGGTCAAGAGCTATACTGACAACGGATGGGAAAATTGTATTCTTTTCCGCCCCTGCTGCGCGTTTGACGCATCCGACTAAGTCTAGCGCTTCTCCTTTTTTTATGCGTACACCCTTGATATTGAGACCTCCGTGTTTTTTCAATACGCTTTCCCGACGTCCGTCCAGAGATGATTTAGGAACTCCATCTCCCTTCCACGGCTCAAAATCACGTAGATTCTTACGGGCTGACAAGAGGCGCACTACTTCCTGACGGGCTTGTTTGTAATCGCTTTCATCTTTGAACGGGTACCATGCGGAGTAGAATTCTATAATTTTTGTTTTTTTCTGATCTTCCCATTTATCTTTATTGATGCCGTTTTCTAGAATATTGAATGCCTCGTTCACAAATTCCATCCAACGGGCTTCCGCTGAATTTTCTGCTTCACGGGCAACACTCTTTACATATGCCTCACTGTCCTCGCTTACTTCTGCAAGAATTACATTAGCTACATTGAAGGGACTACCGGCTTTCAAATCTTCATCTAAATTATCGGAATGCGGAAAAATCAAAAAAGCAGCGTCAGAGTTCTGAATGCTTTTTGCCGCAGCTTTGGAAATCTCCGACAATAAATACGACCCGAACCAGAGATCGCGGGTACGGCGTGCAGCGGCGATAAAATCTTGCACAGGCCCTATTGATATTTGTAATAGATAATGGCTCATCGTTTCACCTCCAACCTTCTTTTATTAGATATGCGGCAAAAGCATCAAGCGCGTTGCCATTCTTGGAAGGTGTAGAACCTAGATATTTACTGGTGAAATAATCAGTAAAAGCTCTACTCGCGGCGGTGTTATGCGCGGAAAGAGCATTTCCAATAGGAGAATTTGGATATCCGCTGAACGCAGGATCAATGATCTCGACTCCAGTTATTGGATTGGTGGGATTGGGATTGAGTTCCAGCCCACACGGAAGCGAAGCGTTCAAAAAAATGGCTAATGGGACGCTGTTCTTCGCACCACTGGTCTTGGTTTTCAGAGGGCGTAAAATCACCGGGCTTCCCATACGTTTAGCGCCTTGAGGGCAGAGTTCGCTGTCAGGGTCTCCGGGGCTTCCATAAAATTCGAAAATTATAGGGAGACCAAACGCAGCCCGAGGAAAACCGTTCGGCATAAGAGGATCCGGTTTATGCCCGGTACTATAAAAGCCAAACGCATTCCGTATGGTATCAGGTTCCGGCCAGAAAGAACGTCCGGGACCCGCATTACGTCCTATGCCTTCTCCTTGGCGGAAATCCCTCATGGGTTTGATGGCATTTTTCCAGGCGGTTAAAGCATTTGTGGGTTGTCCTTTCTTCAATATTTGCGGTAAGTTTGGCAAAGTTGGCCAACCACGCAGAGTACCCAAGCTCAGATTAAGCTTATATAATTCGATTTTTCCCTTAAACCAATCGTGGAAGTTTTCAGCGCTTTCCGGTGCCAGTTCTTTGCAGTACAGCGCTCCGCATCCCCGTCTGGTTCGCGCGCCTATTCCGCCGAAGTTTACCCACGCCCAGACCGCGCAGAGAACGTCTTCCTCGAAAACTTCTTTGTTCTTATTGGAGATACTGAGTTTGAATTCAAGCCCTTCTCTAACCAAGTCATGCTGATTGGTTTTGGCGGCTGCTGAAAAGAGAACGTAGGCTTCATCTCCGAATCTTTTGAATTCATAATTATCGTCTTTGAGGCCGACGTATTTTCGCTTTTGGCTCCATAAAGGCGTTTCCACTTTTACTATTGTGTTACTTGGCTCGTCCACGCTACCCCAGATTTCTTTTTCTTTCTTGAAAAGCTCGTCCGATGTAGAAAATGCCGCCCCCCGCGTAGCCCGCCACCAAAAACGAAGCTGCCCTCGGATTGACGTTGGACGTATGGGAAAGTCAGGGGCATTGAGTCCTGCAATCGCTCCTCCTCCATACATTGGAGTGATCAATACTATGTTGAAACCCTTGCATTTTTCGGTTTCTGCCGGAATACTTTCCGGCGCTTTTTTAATTTCTCTCAAATCCATCACCTCCTCAATTTATTAAAACTCAACTTTCGGACTTGGGTGGTTCAATATCCAATATCTGCCCTTCTTTAACTTCATTAATATGGCTTGCGACAATGACAGCGCCCAATTTGGGGTCATAAACGGCGATTGCGCCTGCCGAGCTGCCATGCAGCAAATGGAAGGCAAATCCGTAACACCAAATAGGAGCGCGCCCTTCAATTACTACAACAGCTCCACGCGGTATCTCGGGTAGGGGAGGAAGTGGCTCGTTTGGCGTTGTCGGTTGCGTAACACCAATTGAATACCAAACTATTGTTTTAGGTTCCAAAAGTTTTCACCAGCTTTCTTATATACATTATATTATAATTTGATATATTTTATACATTTATTTTGAATTACCATAAAATAAAAAAACTACTATTGTGAACTCACTCGTAGAAATCTATTTCATTCTGCAAGGTGAACATAGTTCATGGTGCTGTACCGCAGAGTTTATGCGCTTGCGAAGCGAATATATTCTGCTTATATGCGTTCAGAGATGGCTCGTGAAGACGTTCATTATAACTACTTCGGGGAAAAACGGTAATCGCGAACTATACACTTTGGGCGCTGATCACCAGCCGAGCATGAAGCTACAACGCGCGTCATTGCTAGTTAACTAGCAAAGGGACGTCGAGGACGCCGTCCCCTACGGTGTTTATAAACGATGGTTGGGGTTAGCGAAAGCGGGATGTCCTTATGGGTACACGGATTCCAAAAAGAACAGGCGGGTACTGCCAATGGATTTGCTCAGTATATACCGCTTATACTTGCTTTTATTCAAAAAGCCTGAGTTTTAGATTCGCTCATAATCTAACCTGTTTGTTAACTATTAAAACGCCTACGCGCTATCCTCGGACATTTCTTTTAGGGCGCCGAGGCCGATGGGGATTGTCAGGAGGAAGGTGGCGACGTCGGCGATGGGTTGGCTCATTTGGATGCCTAACACGCCAAGGTATGGGGTTAGGATAAACAGCACCGGCAACAGAAACAATCCCTGCCTTGCCAGAGCTAAGAGGCTCGCATGGAAGGCTTTTCCTATGGTCTGGAGCATCATGTTGTTCATTATGACCCAGCCCGTTATGGGGAAGTTTAAGCATTGAATGCAGCGCGTATCTTATTGGTTGAAAGTGTCTATTATCGTAGTTTATTTTTAAGTATTGGCTCAGGAGTATTTATACGCTTCAACGCCAATGTGGATTTGTCTTCAATAAACCATTCAACAGTTTCACTCGGTTCAAATTCCATAGCTTGAGCCACCTGCGCTGGAAAAATAACGTACCATTGCTCACTATTGGCGCGCTTTATTGATTGTATTTTTGTTTGATATCCCATTAATACTACCCCTCTCATAATTTATAAAGTATGCCTAACAACTGCTTTTGTGTCTTGTATTCAATTAATATTGGGCATAAAACTCAATATAACATATATATTACCAGTATAAATCTGAGATAAAGTATTTCATCTTCAATCATATTTATAGAAACAAGGGAAAAATGAAAAATTGAGGAAAAATGAGAAAATCAAAGATAATGTTCAAATAAAGAGATAGATTTGTAACATTTATCAGTAATATTCATCGCCCGAACCGAGAGCTTGCGTTCCAACGCAATCAATTCATCGTCGACTGCGCCGATGAAATCGTATTCGCGCACATCAGCGTATGCGGCGGACTTGAACAACTAAAAGTCCGCAATAACGCCTTAGCGCGAGTACTGGATAAAAAAATTACAATGAGCAAAGCGGGTGATTTGAGGAAAACGCAAGAACGTATAGAGTATAGTATAATGAAATATCAGAGGATTCAATAAGTCATGTCTAATCAAGCGAATTCGATGTTAGGAGAAATTGACAATGAATGAAGTTGCGTTTGTTGAGGGATTGAATAATTTAGCGCGTGTAATGCCTACCGTACCTTTTTTGTTTATTGGCTCAGGATTGACAAGAAGATATTATGGTTTACCAGACTGGAAACAACTTTTAAAAGTTTTCGCGTTTCGTCTTCAAGAAGACGATTTTGTCTATGCCGGTTACGAAAATAGAGTAAAGCTTGACTTCTCATCGGATGAGTCACATCTTCTTTACCCGCGTGTAGCTGAATTGATAGAGAAAGATTTCAACGAAAGATGGTTTAAAGATAAGAGTTTTCGCAAGCTTGACGAGCATTTATCTTACGTCCGAGATGGAGGTTCCCCTTTTAAAGCGGAAGTTGCGACATACATAAGAGATAAATCCAACCTTCTTACAAATTACGATGATGAGGTGAGCATTTTACGCAGTTTGTTCGATAAAAGTATATCCGGTGTGGTAACCACAAACTATGATTGTTTTATAGAGTCCGTTGCCGAAGGGTATAAATCTTACATAGGACAGGAAGAACTCATCTTTTCTCCCATTCAGGGAATAGCGGAAATATATAAAATGCATGGCTGCGTAACGCGCCCAGAAACTATCCTCATTAACGACAAAGACTATAAGAATTTTCAGAGTAAAAGCAGTTATTTGGCGGCAAAACTTATGACGATTTTCTTGGAGTATCCAGTCATTTTTATGGGATATTCCATAAATGACTACAATATTCGATCAATTCTCGAAACGATGCTTGCGGGTCTGTCAGCCAAACACATTGAGCAGCTTAAGGGCAGACTTGTATTTGTGGAGTATACTACAGATGCGGCAACATTCGACATATCTTCCCATTCTCTCCAACTGGATAAAGCCGTATTGCATATGACCAAAGTAACGCTTAACGACTTTAAGATTCTTTACACAGCCCTTCTCCCCCAAAAACGGACATTGCCTGTTCGAGTGTTACGTTTGTTCAAACAGGATTTTTATTCATTTGTGCGTACAAATACCCCAACCGAGCATGTAATTGTAACGATAGACAATGATGCCGTAAGCGATGACAAACTTGTTATGGCAATAGGGAAAGAGAAAGAGTTTGCACTGAAGGGTTTAACTGGGATAACTTCTGACCAATGGTATCGCGATATCATTATGGACGACTTAAGCTTTACTGCTGATCAGATATTGGAGAATTCTTTTTCTCGCTTATACCCTCAAGCCCAAAAGCTACCGCTTTATAAATATTTATCGCGCGCTACTAAAGCATTTCCAGAATGCGAGAGTAAAGCGTTGGATTTTGATGGGATAATATTCAGTACTTATAAAAAATACAGGCATAAAATGCACGGTCAAAGCGTGGAATCCATTTGGAACAATAGTAACTTCAAACTTGAAAAGAAAACACGACTTATCGCTTCCCTAAACAAGGAAGACATTAATGTGAACGACTTGGAAAAGATACTGAAGGTTATGTATTCCCAAAATCCCGAGTTTATGTCAGAGTTGGAATTGCAGGAAAAAAGCGGTATACGCAGATTGATCAGGATATACGACTGCCTGAAATATAAAAAAGGCTCTTAACTCAGCAACAAATGATTTGCAACATGGTTAAGGCCTCTTTTTTTACAATCAGACACACTTTTATACTAAGCATCGATAATCGGCGCATGAATATAAAAAGTGCCTTCGTCATCTTATAGATGTAGTTTAAGCGAAACCCATTACTTTGTCAAGGCAAATTTTTTACAGTACGCCCAGTTGGTTAGTATCGCTAACCAACTCTCTGCCTTCGCTTTTCAGCTTGTTCTAAAGGCATTTTCAGTTGTACGGTATTTTCGTACAACTGACTTCCTTTGCTTTCAACTTGCGTTTTATGTCGCTCCAATAACGACGCCGATTGTCGCTGCCGGTTAAAGCACTTACACTTTATCCTCGGACATTTCTTTTAGGGCGCTGAGGCCGATGGGGATTGTCAGGAGGAAGGTGGCGACGTCGGCGATGGGTTGGCTCATTTGTATGCCTAACACGCCAAGGTATGGGGTTAGGATAAATAGAACCGGCAACAGAAACAATCCCTGCCTTGCCAGAGCTAAGAGGCTCGCATGGAAGGCTTTTCCTATGGTCTGGAGCATCATGTTGTTCATTATGACCCAGCCCGTTAGGGGGAAGCTTAAGCATTGAAACCGGAGCGCCAGCGCTCCGACTTGAATTACTTCAAGGTCGTCCCTTCGAAACAGCGCAATTATCTGAGAAGCGTAAATGTAACCGGCTATTGAGAATAATAGCAAAACTACGGTGGATAGCTTCACGCAAAACCAAAATGCCCTTTTGACCCTGTCATAACGTTTTGCGCCGTAGTTGAATCCGCATACCGGCTGAAACCCTTGCCCAAAGCCTATGAGCGCGAAGCTTGCGAAAATGGTGACGCGCTGTACAATGGAAATGGCGGCGATTACGGCTACTCCATAGCTGGCAGCCACGTGGTTCAGGCAAATGGTTGCGATGCTGACGAATCCTTGCCTGAATAAAGAAGGCAGTCCGCCTCGTATAATTTCCTTATAAAATACGAGGCGCGTGGAAAATCTGCGGAGGTTTATGCTTACGGCGCCCTTGCCTGTGCAACCTACCAATAGCAAACAACAACTGACGAGCTGACTTATCATGGTTGCCAAAGCCGCTCCGCTCACGCCCATATCGAAAACGAATATAAAGAGCGGGTCCAGAATGATATTCAAGACGGCGCCGCTGATCATTCCTATCATGCCGTAAGCCGCGCTGCCCTGAAAGCGTAACATGTTGTTTAGCACTAGCGATCCGGCCATCCATGGGAATCCTATGAGGATGTAAAAAAGGTAATCGCAAGTATATTGAAGGATTTCACGCGTGGCGCCAAGAGAAAGGGCAAGAGGTTCAAGGTAAACTAGGCCTAATAATCCCAGTGAAACCCCAGTTAAAATCGAGGACATAAACCCGGTAGCGGCCATAGTGGACGCTACATCCCAGTTTTGTTCACCCATTTTACGCGAGATGTAATTACCCGCGCCATGTCCAAAAAAGAAACCAATTGCCTGAATCAGCGTCATAAGCGGAAAAGATACGCCCACAGCCGCCGTTGCGTTGGTTCCTATCCATCCTACAAAATATGTGTCCGCCGCGTTATAAATAGCCGAAATCAGCATGATGGTAATGGTGGGGACTGCTAATCCGCACACCAATCGTTCCACCGGCGTTTCGGTCATGCGGATATATTTTTCATCCAGACCACCGTTATTCGTTAAGATTACAAACACCTCTTCTAAAACTGCAGCCCGTCGCCTGATGCGGCGGCAGTTTTCAGCGTTATCATAGTATTGTGACGCACTCCCGCCGCCTATAAAGGCGCGGGTAGTCTATTGCCTATTTCTTTAAAATGTCTTCTCTTCAAGCACTTTCACTACTTCTTTAAGCTTTTCGCGGATTGGGATGTTTTGTGGGCATTTAGTCTCACAGACGCCGCATTCCTTGCAAAAGCTCGCCCTTTTTTCTTGTTTGGTCGGGCTAAACGCAATGTTCTCGTAAAGCGACTTGTATGTCTTCCAGTCGCCGGTGAGCGAAGCGCTGTTGTAAATCCGAAAGCACTCCAGTACATCAACATCGCTCGGGCAGGGGCGGCAATATGCGCAGCCTGTACAGGGAACCCTCATTTTGCTGCCGAACGTCGCGCGTATATTTTCAATTAACCAAAGTTCTTTTTCGGTTATAGCGCCTTTTCCTTTAACGAAATCCTCCGCCGTCTTGATGTTCTCCGTCAGTTGCTGTAGCGAACTCATGCCGCTGAGGACCGTCCCTATTGCCGATTGCTCAAAGAGCCATCTTAGACAAAGGTCAGCAAACGTAGGTTTACCCCAGCTATATTTTCTGGCTGTTTTTAAGAGTTCTCCTTCAATTGGCATTCCGAGTATTCCGCCTTTCAGAGGCTCCATTATTACAACGAAAGCTCCATGCGAGTGCGCGTAATTTGCCCCGTCCATTCCGGCTTGATATACATAGTCAAGTATATTAAGTTGGATTTGCGCAACGTCCCATTTGTACGAGTCGATAATTTCCTTGAAAAGCCGCAGCCCGTCGTGGAATGAAAAGCCGCTGAAACGAATTTTCCCCGCGCTTTTCGCCCGTTCAAAAAAACCTTGAAAATCAAACCTTTGCATTGTCTCCCAGCGTGAAAGATTTAGGGCGTGCAGGAGGTATATGTCGATGCAGTCAGTATTCAGTTTTTTTAGCTGTTCATCCAGAAATTTGTCCATGTCGGATGGAGAGTTGACCAGCCACGTTGGCAACTTTGTCGCTAAGAGTACTTTTTCCCTCATTGCCGGAGTCAATTCTTTACCCAGTAAGACCTCGCTCTCCCCTCCGTGATATGGAAAAGCGGTATCAAAATAATTTATTCCGGCGTCCACCGCATGTTCCATCATAGCTCGCGTTTGCGCGTAGTCGATTTTTCCTTCAGCCGATACGGGCAATCTCATAAAACCGAAACCAAGCGGAAAAATTTCCTTGCCTCCTAATGTTGGATGTGTCATATTTCCTCCTCCTTAAAATTTTACTTATTTCGGTGAATGCGGCTCATGGTCATTGCGCAGAAAGGATTTCCGCTGTCCTTACCGCCTGAACATTTTCCAGTGTATCGTGGACCCTTATTATCTCAATACTACATGACGCAAGAAACGCTGAAATCGCAAGAGTTCCGGATAATCTGTTTTCAGGTTGAGGCGCGATTTTTTTTCCTTTGTCCTCTATATCGAGAAATTTCTTTCTTGAATGTCCTACAAGAATAGGCAATCCGTAGCTTCTAAAACTGCCAATTGATTTAAGAAGCTTCATGTTATCGACTCCATATTTTCCAAATCCTACCCCCGGATCGATTATAAGATACTTTACGCCCCTTTTGCGCAATTCTTTTAAACGTTCTGTAAGGTTGCTCATAACGCTGCCGATAACATCCTGAGCGGATAAGGCTTCGCAATGAGTCACTATCAAGGGAAGACCGGTTTTGATAGCTATATCGCCCATAGCAGGATCGTTCCCGACGTCGTTTATGATATCCGCTCCCGCTTCCGCCGCTAAGAGCGCTATTTCAGGCTTTAGCGTATCCACTGAAATGACTGCGTCTGGAAATTCTTTGCGTAACGCTTTGAGCGACGGGATAATGCGTTCCCGTTCGTCGAGAGCGCTCACGGCAACTGCGCCGGGGCGCGTGGACTCGCCGCCCAGATCAAGTATATCCGCTCCGTCTTCAAGCATTTTGCGCGCGCGGGTTATAAGCTCTTTTTCGTCTTCAATCCTGCTTGCGGAATAAAACGAGTCCTGAGTGAGATTCAAAATGCCCATTATCAACGAGCGCCCCCCAAGGCAAAGCGTCCTTCCTCGCGGAAGCGGATACTCCCAGTTTTTTATTATCATAGCTTTTAATACTCTGCTAAGTTCTTCCCGGAGCGTTTCCAAACCCCAGCAATCCAAAGCCTGCATTTTTTGAGCAAGCGCGTGAAGTTCCCCTATAGTTCCGATAAGCATTATATCGCACTCTATTATCTTGCCGTCGATTACATTGCGGTGTACGACGACGTCTCCGCCTCGGGCGAGCAATTCCTGCTTCACAAACGCCGCCGCTCTAAAATCAACGTTATGCGCGTATATTTTATGTAAATTAATTTTTGGCTCAAACCATCGCATAGAGCGAGGATCCGCGCCTATTTTGTCGATCATGCCCATCAATTCAATGCGAGTTTCCGCCTTAACCGGATAAAGCAGCATAAAATCATCTCCGTTTTGTACGATATAATAATTATACCCTTAATTCAAAAGGATTATGAAAATATGATTGAATTTGAAGAAATAGAAATAAAGCATCGTATTAAATATGAAGAGTTATTAAAAGCAAGCGGAATAGTTTCGTCAAAATATTCATTTTTAGGGCTTTGGGCTTGGAGAGAGCCAGAAAGTTCTGAGATTTTCTTTGACGAAAATTTGTGCTGGCTAAAAAACCGGCGCGGGATTCTTTCTCCAATTTGCAATCCGGAACAGGACTGGGCAAAAATCTTTCAAGAGTATTTTCCTGAAGGAATTGAAATATACGACGTTCCGGAGGATTTAACTTGCAAGCTAAGTTCTTTGAGGGGCGCCCAAATAAAGGAGCTGCGTTCGGAGTGGGAATATGTATATGCCGTAAAGGATTTGATTGAGCTTAAAGGAAGATCATACTCGCAAAAAAGAGCTCACATAAAGATTTTTGAGGAAAAATACGAGAATGCGTATTCTCCGCTGTTGGAAGAAGATTTTGATGAACTGAAAAAGTTTCAAAGCGAATGGATTCTTCGCCAAAATGGCAGGATAGCGTCGTCGATACTTGACGATGAGAATACAGCAATCATGAGCGTGTTTGAAAACTGGGCTGACTTTCCGCTTTTCGGCGCGTGTATAAAGATTGAAGGACGAATGGTCGCTTACACGATAGCCGAAGAGCTAAACAATGAAACAATTGATATCAGGTTCGAGAAAGCGTTTGCTGAATATGAAGGGATATACCAGTTTCTCAATAAGACTTTCCTTTCAAGGCAAGCAAAAAACTATATTTGGGTAAATCGCGAGGAAGATATGGGGAACGAAGGTTTGCGCAAAGCAAAATCATCCTACCACCCCATACGTTTTGAAAAAAAATATATGGTGAGTATTCCGCCGCAATAAATGCAATGCACAATGCACAATGCAAAATGCGCGTCCCGGTTCTATATAACGATGGTTATGGTCAATAAAAATGACATGCCTTGTCTCTACAACCCTTTTTTACGTTCTCGACGGGCTTTAATATAGTTTGCGACAAAACCTAGATAAGTCATATTGTAATGCGATATTAAATTCTCGCAAAAGTATTTGGTAATATTAGTTTTTCCTTTTATCATCTTTAGGAAAAACGGTCTTGTCAGTTTGTTAAAAAACAGGCTTTTAAAATGATTGCCATTTACAATTATTTTTTGTATGTTTTTCACTTTTGAAAGGTAATTTTTAGAAAGGTTTTTGCCCGATTGAATGAATTCCAGAATTGTTTCGCTTGCGAATTGCGCTGATAAGAACGCAAAATATATCCCTTCGCCGGTTAAAGGGTCTGCAAATCCAGCAGCGTCGCCGATTAACAGAATGTTGTCGCTGCATGGATTCTTTACGAACTCTCCAAAAGGGACAAGCGCGCCGGTAGTATTTTCTACCCCGGCAGTCTTTCCAATGCTTTGATTGAATTCTGAAAACAAAGATTTGATATCTTTGCTAACACTTTTAACTCCAATAATTCCTATAGTGTAATGACTTCTTTTTGGGAAACACCACCCGTAACCGGAACGGATTGTTTCAAAATAGATTTGTATTTCTTCTTCAATAACGGAAGATGGGCTGTTAAATTCTAAACAAATAGCATTAGGGGAGTACTTTTTGTCAACGTATTTTCGTATCTGACTGTTTGCGCCGTCCGCTCCAACAAGAACTCTATAGCCAATTTTTTCCCCTGATGAAAGAGTGGCGATATTAGCGCCGGTTTGAATATCCGTTACTTTTGTATTCAGAAACAGTATACCGTCAGCGGCAATATACTTTTGAATGAAGTAAAAATCAAAATCGTCTCTTTCAACGAGATAAAACTCGGAATCCGTTTGCGCGCTTGATAATTTTTGCGAGCCGAAAAACAAACCAACGTTCTTTGTTATACGCTCGCATGGAAATGCTGTATCGCCATAGATTGCGTCAATTATGTTGAACGTTTTTTTAGTGAGTAGACCTGCGCACAGTTTTTTACGAGGAAAATCTGCTTTATCAACCAAGCAGCTCTTTAAACCTGATTTTTGGAGCATATAGCCAAGCGAAGAGCCCGCAGGACCTCCGCCAACAATAAGTGCATCAACAGATAGCATCAGGCGTCACCTCATTCAAAAGCAAATATCCGGGAAAGCGGGCGATTCCGCCCGCACTGCCCGAAAATTAAAACTTAAAGAGTAATAGGACGCGATAAATTGCACCCTTATCTTCAAATCACAGCTAATACAATGCACAATTCACTCATAATTGTGAATTGCGCATTGTAATTTGTAAACTGTTATTTCTCCTGCCATTTCATTCCTATGCCAAGCTTTGTCATTATCAAAGCCGCTATAGGCACAAGATAGTTAAGGAACGCATACGGCGCGTACGCAAATGTAGAAACTCCAAGAACGCCCGCATTGTAAGCCCCGCACGTATTCCAGGGAATAAGCACTGAAGTGAGCGTTCCAGAATCCTCTAACGTTCTCGACAACATGACCGGCGCCATTTTTTTACCGTTAAACTCGGTTTTTTCAAACGCGCCTTTGAACATTCTTCCGGGTAAAACAAGCGAAATATACTGGTCGGCAAGGAAAACATTGGTAACTATACACGAAGCGATAACCGACGCGACAAGTCCTGTCGTCGTTTTGACCGTTTCAAGCAATTTGTTAATAAGAACTTCAAGATAACCGCATGATTCGAGGACTCCTCCCAATGAAAGAGCCATCAGGATAAGCGCAATCGTCTCCATCATGCTGTTCATTCCGCCGCGCTCAAAAAGTTGAGCCAGCATCTTCCCTATTTCTATTATACGGTCGGGAGCGCTGCCTGCGGCGACTGCCGTTCCTTCAATCAGTCCAAGGACTGCTTCCGCTGATTCAGCGTTTCCTAACTCCGATATTAAACCGGGCGAATAACCGTCGAAAAGCACTCCGATAATACTTCCAAGACCAGTTCCGTTGAAAATGGATATTACAACCGAACTCAAAATTCCAAGAATAATTCCCGGAATAGCTGGGATTTTCATTGCAGCCGACGTCAAGACTAAAATCGGAGGGATAAAACATATCCAGGAAATATTAAATTCGCTTTTCATCATTTCCTGCATGAGGACAATTTTTGAAGAATCAAGTTCTCCAGAAACGCCTTGCCCCATAAACACAGCAATCACCGCCACGATTGCTAAAACCGGCAAAGTGGTCCAACACATCGCCCCAATGTGAGTGAACAGATTTGACCCCGCAACAGCCGGCGCAAGGTTCGTAGTATCGGAGAGAGGGGACATTTTATCCCCAAAATACGCGCCGGAGATGATAAATCCCGCTGCTATGGGCGCCGGTATCTCAAGCCCTATGGCTATGCCCATAAGCGCAATTCCAATTGTTCCGCTCGTACTCCATGAACTGCCCGTAGATAGCGAAACTATGCAGCATATAAATAGCGCGGCCAGCAAAAAATACCGGGGCGAAAGCAATTCCAGACCATAATAAATAAGCGTTGGAGCAACTCCGCTATGCATCCAGGAGCCAACAAGAGATCCTATAATCATAAGAATAAGCATCGCTTGAAGAGCCGTCGATATCGTTTTGAAAATTCCTTCCTCCATATCCTTCCACTTAACCTTAAGGAAGTACACTCCGCAAGCAGCTGAAACAATGCTTGCAATAAGCAAAGGTATCTGCGCTCCCTGTTCAAAACCATAAAGGTCTTCTGGAAGGACGCCGATACAAATTATAAGTGCATTGATCAACAACACTATTAACGCAAATCGTAAACTCGGATTCTTTCTTTCCACTTTGATCTTTCCCCTTCTTGATGAGACGATTTTTTAGATATAGAAAAATATAACATATTCTAGATTAATTTTACAATAAAAACATTTTTTTTGAATTCATTATTGACTTAACGATACTATTTTTGTTATTATTATAACTTGACGTCAATTTCCCATTCCAAAGGGAGGTTTTTCATACATGCCAGAAAAAAAACGGCAAAGGTTATTTTTTGGGCGCTCTAAGAATCTTCTGGACATACCTGATATGATTGAAATTCAGCGAGATTCGTATGATTGGTTTTATCAAGAGAATGTTCACCCTACCAAAAGGCAGGAGCAAGGATTACAAGAACTCTTGCTAGATATTTTCCCGATAAAAAGCTACGACAGATTGTTTTCACTTGAGTTTGTAAAGTATTCGCTCGATCCTCCAGCTATAAACGAGGATGTCGCGCGCCAAAATGATATGACTTGGTCTCGTCCTGTCAGGGCGACGATTCGTCTTGTCAATCATAGGACAAAAGAAATAAAAGAAGAAGAAATATTCCTCGGAGATTTTCCTTTAATGACCGAGCGCGGAACTTTTATCATCAACGGAACTGAAAGAGTTGTCGTCAACCAGTTAGCTCGTTCCGCCGGCGTTTATTTCAACAAGGAAGAAGGGTTTCCGGGGCATGAAATATGCTCGGCTAAAATAATCCCTGAGCGAGGGGCATGGCTTGAATTCTTTCTTGCTTATGGAGATGTTATTTCCGTTAATATTGATAACAGGAAAAAAATACCGGCTACGCTTCTTCTAAAGGCGTTTGGAATTCCAAACAACAATGAGCTTATCAACCGTCTCGAATGCAGCGCGGTGGAAAGAAGTATTGAAGAAGACCTGAGAGGTCTTCTGATAGCAGAAGATATTATTGGACTTGATGGTTCTGTAATAGTTGCGCGCAATCACGCTCTCAACAGAGAGGCAATAGATAAAATAAGCGTCACAGGACGCGACATGATTAAAGTATGGGAAATTGATAATTCTTTGGCTTTGACGTTAGAAAAAGATACGACCAACAGTTCGGACGAAGCAATGTTGGAGATGTTCAAGCGTTTGCGACCTAACGAACCCGCGCGGATTGAGAACGCGCGGGAGTACGTTAATTCGTTGTTTTTCGACGAGAGACGCTATAACTTAGGTCGCGTTGGAAGGTATAAACTCAACCGCAAACTGGGATTGGAAATAGATGGAAGAGTTCGCCTGCTTCAACTCGACGATTTAGTCAGCATAACAAAGCAGCTTCTGGAACTGAAATATCCGGGCAAAGTTGGCGATGATATTGACCACCTTGGCAACCGACGCGTTCGCTCAATAGGGGAACTATTACAAAATCAAATACGCGTAGGACTTCTTCGAATGGAAAGAATTGCGCGCGAACGAATGACAACAATTCCGGATCTAGATAAAGCTATGGCGCGAGAGCTTATAAATGTTCGCCCGATAGCCGCCGCTTTACGCGAGTTTTATGGCTCCGGTCAGCTTTCTCAATTTATGGACCAGACTAATCCTTTAGCGGAAATAACTCATCGCAGAAGGCTGTCAGCCCTTGGACCAGGAGGTTTAAGCAGAGAAAGAGCAGGGTTTGAAGCGCGTGACGTGCATTATACTCACTATGGCAGAGTATGCCCTATAGAAACGCCCGAAGGACCAAACATTGGTCTGGTTTCATCACTTACAACATACGCCAGACTGAATGAATACGGCTTTTTAATTACGCCGCGCTGCGAGGTCAAAAAAGGCAAATTAACCGGCAAAATAAGGTATTTGTCTGTTGATGAAGAAGATGAATACTTTGTCGCCGTTGGGAATACGCCAATAGATGACGATGGAGTTACAGTATCCGGAACTGAATGCGCAGCGCGCCATAAGGACGATATTGTTTCAGTTTCTACAAAAGACATAGATTATATTGACGTTTCTCCTAAACAGATAGTTTCCGCTTCTACGGCTTTAATTCCGTTTCTCGAACATGATGACGCCAATAGAGCATTAATGGGTTCAAACATGCAACGACAGGCAGTGCCGCTTATATTTCCACAAGCCCCGTTTGTTGGAACCGGAATTGAACACCGAATAGCCAAGGACTCCGGTTCATGCGTAATATCGGATGTTGAAGGAACTGTTACTTATGTCGATTCAGAGCGTATTAAGGTAAAGACAGGAAAAAGTTCACGAGAATTTAAACTAACAAAATTCAGACGCTCAAATCACGGAACTCTTATCCATCAGCGACCAATAGTTGATATAGGAGATACTATTGAAGTGGGCGAGATAATTGCCGATGGTCAGGCTATTGAGAATGGCGAGCTTGCTCTTGGGCAAAATGTGACGGTCGCGTTTGTTCCGTGGGAAGGTTATAACTTTGAAGACGCTATTTTGTTAAGCGAATATCTGGTAAAAGAGGATAAATTCTCCTCCATTCATATAGAGGAATATGAGATTGAAGCGCGGGATACGAAGCTAGGCGCTGAAGAGATAACAAGAGATATTCCAAACGTTGGAGAAGATATGCTCAGAAATCTTGACGACACCGGAATAGTTCGCATTGGCGCCGAAGTAAACGCCGGAGATATTTTAGTAGGAAAAGTCACTCCAAAAGGCGAGTCTGATCAAACGCCTGAGGAAAAATTACTGCGCGCGATATTCGGCGAGAAAGCGCGGGAGGTTCGCGATAATTCGCTGAAACTGCCGCATGGAGCGCGTGGAAAAGTAGTTTCTGTAAAACAAATGACCAGGACGGAGAATCCCGAAGCGCTTTCCCCCGGCGTAATGTGCGTTGTTAAGGTGTATGTGGCGCAGCTCCGCAAGATAACTGTCGGGGATAAAATGGCGGGTAGGCATGGAAACAAAGGCGTGGTATCTCACGTATTGCCCGTTGAGGATATGCCATATCTTCCAGACGGCACTCCGGTAGATGTCGTTCTCAATCCATTGGGAGTCCCGAGCCGGATGAACCTTGGTCAGGTTCTTGAAACAATAATGGGTTTTGTTGCTGTTCATAACGGGCTTCATATTGCGACTCCCGTATTTGAGGGCGCCAAGGAAAAAGAAATATTTGACAAGATGGAAGAACTCGCAAAGGAGAAATATAGCGATTTAACGTATGATGGCATGATTACCTTACGAGACGGCAGAACTGGAGAACCGATGGAAAAGAAGGTAATGGTCGGCTGCATGTATATGTTAAAACTTATTCATTTGGTTGACGACAAGATACACGCGCGTTCCACAGGACCTTACAGCCTGATAACGCAACAACCGCTTGGGGGAAAAGCGCAGTTTGGCGGACAGAGGTTTGGAGAAATGGAAGTCTGGGCGCTTGAAGGTTATGGGGCTGCAAATGTGCTTCAAGAAATGCTGACGATTAAGTCGGACGACATAAGAGGTAGAGACAAGACTTATGAGCGCATAGTAAAAGGACAGAGCTTGATTAAACCCGGAACTCCCGAAAGCTTTAGAGTTCTTGTAAAGGAGCTTCAAGGATTGGGTTTAGACGTTGAGGTACAGTACAGCGACGGCTCTATGAGTACATTAGCGCCGGAGGACAGCGACGACGAAAGATTTAGCCGTCAACAGCCAAGAAAAATTTCATTTGAAGAAGATTCCGAAAAAGAAGTAAGTCTCGAAGACGATATTTTCATTAAGGAGTCAGAACTTCCTGAAGGCATGTCATTAGTGACTGAGGAAACAGAAGGTGGTGATCTTTATGGCGCGTAAAGAAATAATCGGCGTGAGGATAAAACTGGCTACAAGCGAGCGTATTCGTGAAATATCAAGCGGAGAAGTAAAAAAACCGGAAACAATAAACTACCGTGCTCTTCGCCCCGAAAAAGAAGGTCTATTCTGCGAGAGGATATTTGGTCCTACCCGCAG
>Ga0099364_10001967_pt1 | contig 33168 bp, 25 predicted proteins | sample TergutTh196P3_FD_73070 | JGI IMG/M metagenome (GOLD analysis project Ga0099364, IMG submission 73070) | Microcerotermes parvus P3 segment gut microbial communities from Pointe-Noire, Republic of the Congo - Th196 P3 | ecosystem: Host-associated > Arthropoda: Insects > Digestive system > Gut ... | reverse complement strand
TGGCGGTCGCTTGGATGCCACGTTCTGCTACGCGCCGTTCCGTTTAAACATGGGCTCTACCAACGCCCTTTTCGTTAACGACGCCCAGCGCGCAATGCCATTGACGAGCGTCGACGAGATACGCGATGCAATAATCGCTGCATTAACGCAAGCCGATGTAGCCAGTGTTACCGGCTTTTACGAAGGCGCCGATGAAACATTAGAATTAAACATACTCCAAAACAAAACGGTAGAGTGGCATGCCGAATACACGTCGGCAGTCGCCAATGTCGTCCCTGTCCCCAATGTCCTCCTGCTACAACTCACCGGCGCCGGCTCTTTTGAAGTAGCCCCGAGCGCAAAATTGCAAACCGGCAACGCAACGACTATAGAAGCCGATGGCGCTAACAAAATAGAAATAGCCGGAAGCGTTACAAGCGCAAGAGCAGCATTCCGCGCAAGCCAAAACGCTGAAATAACCATCAGCGAAGGCGCAGTGGTAAGAAACACATCAGGGGGAACTGTAATATATTTGGAAAATCAATCTAACCTGACTGTAGAAGGCGGCGAAATAGAAGGAGATTACGTAATTATGACGGGTGGAACTTATTCCGGAAAAATTGTAATTAACGGCGGCTCTGTGCAAGCACAAAATATTGCAATAGAAGCGCGCGATGAGGCTACTGTATTGGTTAACGGCGGAAAAATTTCGGCATTCATTATAGACCAAGCAATACGAATGTACGACAATTCAGCCCTTGGCATTTACGGCGGCGAAATATCACGCATCGCAGGCGCCGAATTAGTAGGTATGTGGGGCAATAGCCAAGTATTTGTTTCGGGCGACGATATAACAATGGCAGGACGTATTCATAGTCGAAGCGACGATGCCACCGGCTATTTCACCGGCGACAACGCGGATAAGTTCCTCACCAGCGGCTTCAATTCCTTCACTGCTTCGGGCGACGCTCCAAACCTTTTCAAAATAGACGATTTCACCGTCGAAACCGCCCCCGCCGCTGCATATCATTTTGATGAAAACCTTCCCCACGCGGGCGCTATTACTGCTTCTTTCGCATCAATACCCGCCGCATTGGAAGTTGCTTATTTATCAGTTTCGGGCGTTGCGGCGCATCAATACACTACCGCCGCAGACCTTCGCAGCGTCACCTTTACCGCTCCCCGCATAGAAACGGCGCACAACGGCATTTTGCTCACCCTTTCGGGAACGCTCGCCGACGGACGTTTACCGTTAGAACTTAAGGAAACGCTGGGCGTGAACATCGAATTGAACGCACTGACAATATCATACGGTTCAACCGTCACCACGGCTACCACACTCCCGCAGATAACCGCCGCCCTCGCGGCAGCCTTCGCCCAAAACGAAGACCCAACAGTGACAGGCTGGTGGTATGCAGCCGGCGAAACAGTTGTAATCGACATCCCGCAAAACAGAACGGTATATTGGCAGGCATACGTCTCGGGAGAAGGTTCGGTTAGCATGAATAGCGGAGAAATCGATGATATGTTACGTCTCACCGGCGTCGGTTCGTTTGAACTGTCGTCAGGCGGGCGTATTGAAGGCGAAGGCGGCATACAACTGACGTCTGGCTCCGTTTCGCTGACCGTCAAAGAAGGCGCAACAATAGCCACAGCCATGAGCCACGCTATCTTGTCGCAAGGCGCAAACATGATAGATATATCCGGCAGCGTTTCGACCTCGAGCGGCTCACGGTCGCCCATCTACACCGAGGCAGCCTCTACCGCCGCCATAACCATACGCTCGGGCGCCACAGTGACACACACCGCCGCCACACACCCCGCCGCCACAGCCATATTTTTGCAAAACCGGTCGAAACTCACGCTCGAAGGCGGCGCCATAGAAGGCTATAATGGCATAAGCGCGCAGGACGCTTCAGTTATCGAAATCACCGGCGGCGTTGTCACCTCCCTCGCCAATCCGGCAATACGTATGCGACATACCTCTGCCCTTGGCGTCTACGGCGGCGAAATAATCCGCACGGACGGCTCCGCAGACGTAATACGTATGGACGATGAAGCCATAATCTACCTTTCCGACAATGATTTTAGCATAAGCGGCGAAATAACCAACATTCTCGGCACGGCAACCGGCTATTTCACCGGCGAGAACCTCAAATATTTCCGCACGGAGGGGGATGATGTCTTCACTGTCGTCACCGTCCCTCCTGTCGCCCACGACCCCGCTGCTAATCTTTTCCGATTAGACGCCTTGCCAGCCCTAACCATCGCCACCGGCGCCCCCTACGTCTATTCGCCCACCGCCGCCCACATAGGCAGCGTGCAGGCGACCTTCCCCGCCGGCTTAACCCTCGCGAGCATACAACCCGCTCCCGCGCTCACAGCCGCCCATTTCACCCACGACGCCTCTGTCGCCACCTTCTCCGGCGTAGTCCAAACCGGCATAACGCTCGCGGTGAAAGGCGCATTAGCGGACGGCAGATTGAGGAATGTAGAATTTACGACCGCTCCTTTCGACCTGCGCCTGATAGACCATTCGGGCACATTAGAGTTCGACGACTATGTTGTAATCAAATGGAGCGCCAACACCTTCATGCTCAACGTCCGCAAACTCAACGAGGAAGACAACATTGAGGTTCGCACGTGCGCATGGTACGAGGTTGACAACGACGGCATAGAGCGCGATTTAAGCGTCGGCACGTATCACTCCTTCGGACCCCGCCGCACGGATGTAGCCAAGACCGGTTACGGCTATTATTTCGTAATAAACGAAGGCGCCGCCGACCAATACACCTCTACCATCAAGGTAATAAGCGACGAGGCAAAATCGGCTGTCGTACAGTTGTTAGCCTATCCTAACCCCGCGCGTTCAGGCATCCCCTTCTTCCTCGAAGGCATCGAAGACGGCGACCTGATAGAGGTCTTCACCATCGCCGGAACACTCGTACAAACAACCCACGCCACCGACAACCCCGCATCAATAACGCTCAACGTACCGAACGGAATGTACGTGGTGCGGACGAAAATTGGGGAAACGCGGGTGGTAATTGAAAATTGAAAATTAAAAATTAAAAATGATGCAAACATATCAAATAGACACATCAATATCTGACAGGGGAGTAATCAATTTGCCGGAAATGCCCTATTTGCACAACAAACAGGTAAAATTGATAATTATCTCGCCCGAAGATAATACGCCGACTTCGGAACAACGCAAGCCGTATCAAAAAACATTAGGCGATTTTTTGGGTATATTGCCTGAAAATGAATATGTTCAATTAAAAAAGCACACATCACAAGCACGTAAAGAATGGGACAGGGCTTTAAAATTGATAATTATCTCGCCCGAAGATAATACGCCGACTTTGGCTCAACGCAGGCAAGCGATCGAGCGTATAATGAAAAGACGTGAAACGACATCGTTAAAACATTATACCGATGAAGAATTGGACGATATACGGTACGAATATTTAAAAGAGAAGCATTTACGAAATTAAAAAACCGATGGAACTTACATTAGATTTGAACAAACGCTATACTTACGCCGATTATTTGACGTGGATTGACGACGTCAGGCGCGAGTTGTTAGAAGGATTAATAAAGTTGATGCCGGCGCCGCGCAGTGTACACGTGGACGTCAGTTATAATATATCTTGGCATCTTGGAGCAATTCTCCAAAAGAACAAAGGCATGTGCAAAGTGTGCCCTGCGCCGTTTGACGTGCGTTTTCCCATCAATGGCGAAACCGAAGACGGTAAGATTTACACCGTTTTGCAGCCCGACATCAGCGTCATCTGCGATTTATCAAAACTCGACGAATACGGTTGTCTTGGAGCGCCCGACATGATTGTAGAAGTACTCTCGCCTTCGACCGCTTCACGCGATTTGAAAGACAAGTTTGACATATACGAAAAGCACGGCGTCAGGGAATATTGGATTGTTTACCCCAAAGACAAGGCTGTCAATATTTTTCTTTTGCAAGACGACGGTAAATACGACGCCGGTCGCCTCTACGATAGAGCCGGACAAATCCCCGTTCATATTTTCGATGGATATTCGATTGATTTCGATGATATTTTTAACCAAAAATAATTATTAGAACAGCATTGAAATTTATCGAACTATTAAAAATTCCTTAATAGTTCAAAAAGCTTATCCTCTTTTTCTTATTTCATCAATCATTATTTTTGTCATATCTTCCAGAGAATATGTACAAGCGGCTCCCCAGTGCTTTCGCGCCACCGAATCGTTTATACTTTTGGGCCACGAATCTGCAATTGCTTGCCTGAAATCTGATTTGTACGTTATCTTAAAGTCCGGTATACTTTTAGTTATTTCAGCAGCCAATTGCTTTGGCGTAAAGCTAATTCCGCCGAGATTGTAACTTGACCTTACCTGAACTGCCGAAGTGTCAGCTTCCATCAATCTGATAGTAGACTGAACAGCATCTGGCATAAACATCATTGGCAATGCGGTGTCTTCGGTCAGAAAACATTCGTAATGTCCTTTGTTAATGGCTTCGTAAAAAATTTCAACGGCATAGTCGGTTGTACCTCCTCCCGGTTCGGTTTTATAGCTGATTAGTCCCGGATATCGAATAGAGCGCACATCAACATTGTAGCGTTGATGATAGTATTGCGCCCATCTTTCGCCGGCTAATTTACTTATACCGTAAACAGTGTTTGGTTCCATCACAGTAAATTGCGGGGTGTCATTCTGAGGGGTAGTGTTCCCAAACACGGCTATAGAGCTGGGCCAGAACAGTTTTCTTATTTCCGGCACTTCTTTAGCAAGGTCTAAAATGTTCATCAGGCTCTCCATGTTTATGTTCCACGCCTGTATAGGTATTCGCTCTGCATTTCCCGACAAAACTGCCGCTAAATGGTATATTTGCGTGATTTTGTGGCGTATTACAAAATGAATAAGCCTTTTGTCGTCCATAACATCCAACAATTGGAAAGGTCCGCTGTCCAAAATATCTTGCGATGGTTGTTTAATGTCGGTAGCAAAAACGTGATTGTTACCGTAGATTTCCCGTAGCGCCAATGTCAACTCAGAGCCTATTTGTCCGGCGGCGCCAATGATTAAAATATTGTCCTTTTGCATCTTTTTTTTGTATAATTTGTTTATTTTTTTTTCGCAAAGTAACACATTTTTTTTAACAAAAAAAAATGAAATTCAATTTTTGTTTAATAATCTAACCTGCATTATTCACAAAAAATTGCTTCTCTACGTCATTGCGGGCTTGACCTCATAGCCATCAAGCTAAGAATGTAATGTACATATATTCAGAATATTATGTATTATATGTAAGTCCGAAGGATTTTTACGTGGATAACCCCGAGTAAGCTAAGCGCAACTCGGGGGATAGAGACTACGACTAATGCAGGCTAAAACCTGCATACTAATTGCGCTTTAATTTCAGATTGTCTGTTTCCTTGAATACGATTTAGTCCGCTGCCAATTTCGTTTCTGTTTGTGTATTTCGTTGTTGCGTATTTAAAACGCAGGTCAATCCCTTTTCCTAAGGTGTATCTTGTTAGTACGTACAATCTGCTGCCCTGAAGATGAAATGCAGGAATAGCAAAGGCGTAAAGCATATCGTTTTCGAAAGAGTATATTCTCGAATTGTAGTCGTCTGTATCGAAAAACGCGTATCGAAGGGTAATACGCAGGGGGTAGCTGTTGAAAGTGATAAAGGTAACGTAAATATCCTGCGAAATAAAATATCCTTTGCTTTTTGCATTTTCCTTGCTGTAGTTCTTAAATTCTACATGGTTTCCTGTTCCGAATCCTTCTATTATTTGGTGCGAGAATACAATTTTTATTGAATTCGTTTTTACGTTTGTGACGGCTCTTACTATGTTTTCGGCGTTGGCATTTTCTTCTCTTTCTCTGTATCGAGCTTGTATGTACATATTTGTGTTTCGCGTAGGCGCGTAGTCCGCCCTAATCATTGCATCTTGTCCAGATGTTGGCGCGTAGGCGCGATGCCGAAGCCATGGAAAACGAAAAATATCATAATATCCTGAAAATCGCCACAGTCCTCCGGTGTTCCAATTTAATCCCATATAAAAACCTTCTTCGTTGTTGTTTCTTGAGTTTTCTCCCAAGGCAGCTCCGTAGTGTGCGTGAAAATCTTTTGCATAGCGTCTGTACAAAATATTTGCAGTTATATGTTCGCTAAGAAGCATTTGAGTACCGTATAGCATTGCCTGTGCGCCATTCTGTGCTATTGCGTGTTCGCCATACAGAATTGCATCGCCTAATCGAAATCGAAAATCAACGCTATAATTGGAATTGTAACTGCCTTTGAAGGCATATTGATTGTATACGTAGCTATTAGGAATAACTTCAACATCATAGTTGTAATACACGGCAGTTGCTCCTACATGCCAATTATTGTTTCTTATAGCAATATTTGTCCCTGCAATTTGTTCTATTGCCGCTCCTTTTCGGGCTATTTCGGTTGGCGTTCTATGGTAACCGTCTGTTGGGAATGATGAAACGGTGATTGCTCTACCGTTTTCGTCTCTATCTGTCACTGTTGCATCAATTGCTTTGCGCGAATAGAACAGACTAACTTCTGCAGGGTTAAAACGCAGCGTTACTCCGGCTCCGCGCAAAAAACGGGTTTTTCCTAATGATGTGTATCTTCTTAGACCCGAATTGAAGCGCATCGCGTTGAATGTCATAGCGCTTTTTCCGAAATTCATGCCCGACCACATTACTAATCCTTGTCCGAAATCAGCTCTAAAATCGCCTAATGTCAGTGTTTTAATCCTTCTGTTTGTATTTATCTGAAAATGTGCCGAGTAAAAATCGAATCCATAAGGGTTGTTTTTTCTAAAAAAAGGTTCTCCGGCATCTTTGTTTGCCGAAACACCAAAATACAGTTTGTTAGCATAATTGAACGAATATCGCAGATTAGCTCTAACAGGGCTTCCGGCATATCTATTTGCAATAGAATCGTGGCGAATATAACCCTCTTGGTCTTCTATAATCCTTTGTGTACCTGCGATTAATCTATTTCTTCCAAATTTTAAGGCTCGTTCGGGACTTATTCTCTGTTCTTCCGGTTTTTTTTCTAACGAAATAAATGGAAGTAGCGTTTGTGTAAGCTCGGGCGTAAACCCCCACAATGTAGCTATCTCAAAATGCGACAATATTGCTCCGTATTTATTGATATGTTCCAACAGGCTTTTTATTTGAAATTCACTTAACCATATTATTCTGGCTAATTCATCGAAATCAGCTTCATTAATGTAAACCGGATTTTCAGTAAGCTCTTCCAAAACTTCGAGCAAATGTTCTAAATTCGGGTCATCTTCTTCATATCCGCCTGTAATGTCGCTTACAAGCGAACGAAATAAATCGGCGCCGCCTACTTCTGTCTGTTGTGCGGCGTTATCAGACAAAAAACATAAAAGAGTTATTAAGCACAAAAAATAGAACACAATTTTTTTTATTATCATTAATTTTTTTTACAAAAATAACATATTTTTTAATTTTTTTTACAAATATTTGCATAATACAAAAAATAGCAGTAATTTTATAGCGTCAATTAATTTCGTCAATAGTAAGAATATGAGCAAGATAAGCGTAGGTATAGCATCTTTTGGAATGTCAGGAAAAATTTTTCACGCGCCGTTATTGGCTAATAATCAGGGGTTTAAAGTCGTGAAAATTGTTGAGCGCAACAAAAGCGAAGTGAACGATATTTATCCCTATGTGGAATCGGTCCCCAACTTCGATGATTTACTCAACGATGACAGAATAGAGTTGGTAGTGGTTAATACTCCCGACAGTACTCATTATGAGTATGCCTATAAGGCATTAAAAGCGGATAAGCATGTAGTTGTAGAAAAACCGTTCACACGCACCTTGAGGCAGGGCGAAGAGTTAATAAACCTTGCCGACAAGCGAAACAGGATTTTAAGCGTTTTCCAAAATCGACGCTGGGACGGTGATTTTCTCACAGTAAAAAAAATAGTTGAAAAAGAACTGTTAGGGCGGCTTGTCGAATTTGAATCCAATTACATGCGCTATCGCAACTATATACAGGCAAACACATGGAAAGAGTCTGCTATTCAGGGAATTGGATTAGTTCACAATCTTGGTTCGCACATGATTGACCAAGCGGTAGTTTTGTTTGGTATGCCTGAAGCTGTTTGGGCTGACGTCGACAAAATGCGTAGTGGCAGTGAGATAGACGATTATTACCACATAAAACTTATTTATCCGGACATAAAAGTTACGCTAAAAGCAAGTTACTTAGTGCGCGAGGAAGGTCCGCGCTACATTTTGCATGGTGTTCACGGTTCTTTTCTGAAGTATGGACTTGACCCTCAGGAAGAAATGTTAATGAAAGGATATAACCCGTCTATGCCTAATTGGGGTACAGAGCCTGAATCACAATGGGGGCTATTGAATACCGAAATATGTGGTATGCACTATCGCGGCAGAATTGAAACGCTTGCGGGGAACTACAACGCTTTTTACAACAACATTTACAACGCCATACGCCGTCGCGGAGAATTGGAAGTTCTGCCCGAGCAAGCTATCGATGTGCTGCATATCATAGAGGCAGCTAAAGAAAGTAGCCGATGCGGACAAAATGTTGAATTAGGCTAAAACAAAAACATTAACTGTTACATAGCAAACGTATACTTCATTCCCTTTCCGGGCTCTACAATAAAGTTTTCAACAATGAATTCTATGTTTCCGCCCGTATTGTTGTTTTGTAATCTAACGGTCACTGTGTGAGTTCCTTGCGGCTCTATTTTTAAATCCTGAGAATCAACAAGTAAACCGGGAGGGCTATTTTCGTATTTTTTCAACAAGAAACTCAATTCGGAATTATTTTTTATAGTAATTTGCGCCGTATTGCCAGATTTTTCAACGTTAACATCAATTGCTTTTTCGAACAGTTCTTTCAGATATTTTTGGTCTCCAATTATCTGGTCGTTAAAATATATCGCTGTGCGTCTTTCTTTCAGCGCTTCATGTATTGCTTCGGCTGTTCTGCTACGTGCAAAAACGAGTGTCATCGAACGATGTTCTCCGCGCGCAAAATTCCGCATTGGAGCGTGCACGTCTGATGTTCCTATAATTGTAAGGTTTTTTTCCAACGCCCATTTATGTGCTTCCGGGCAGTATTGTCGTCCGTTAACTACTTCTATTCCGTGCATAAATCCTTGTTGCAGCATCATAGTATGTTCTTCAAACCAAACAACAGTATCCGGTTGTTGTGCTTCCCAGCATGGATGATTCCAGAAGAAGAATGCATTTTGTGCTTTAGCGGCGTGTAAAGCGTCAATCCAGTTTGGCGTGTCAAACTTGTCGGCGTCGGTAATGAAGATAACGTTGTGATGACCGGGTGGCATGGCGCGTGTGATTTCGCTACCGTGAATAAGAATAACACCCCTGTTGTTTGCACTCGGTTTTGCAATTTCGTAGGCGCTATTGTGGGAGCCTTCTTTGATGTAAGGACGATATTCTATGTGGTCGGTAATAGAAATTGCATCTAAGCCTTCGCGAAAAGCCTCGTCGATGCGAACGGTGGGCCAAACAGTGCCATCAGAAAACACTGAGTGAATATGAAAATCACATTTTAAGGTAACAAAGCCCTGTAAATCGGGAATATTTATATTGCCTCTGCCTTGCGAAAATAGCGACAGAGACATGCAAACCGCAAAAAATAACGAAATAATAATTTTTTTCATTGATAGAATTTTTTTTTGTTATGGGTAAATCAATAAAAAAAACTGCTCATCACCCCTAATTGTGAAAAAGAGAAGAAAATAAAAATCCGTTAGGGATGCGAGCAGTCTCATTATTGTATGTTTACTACTTGCCAATACACCATAAATGGTTGGCAGAGCGAATTATTAGTTGTTTTCCGGCGACAGCCATGGAAGCTCTGTGATATTCCTCGCTGTCTAACCTGTTTGTTGCGATTATTTCTGCCGGTTTTGTTAAATCGGCTTGCAATTTAAGCACAGCAGTTACTCCGCTTTCAGACAATACATATATTTTACCATCGGCGTATAGCGGCGATGGGTTTATTCCTCCTATATCAAGTTGTACTTGCCAAATCTGTTCTCCAGTGTCTGCGTTCAAACAGATAAAGTTGTTGCTGTTTGTAGCCATGTATAAATATGGCTCAATGAACAGGAAAGATGACATCATTGGAGAGTTTCTCGCTCCTTGCCATGCGATGTGCGTTTCGGTAACATCGCCTTGACCGTTAGCTCTTACAGCACGAATAGCAGCTCCGCCGTGAGGGGATGAAAATACCATACCGTTGCCTATAGAAGGCGTGGGTACGCAAGGCTCGCCGTCGCTATTGGCAGTCCATATAAGTCTGCCATTTGAAGGATCGAAACCTTGAATTACGTCGCCCGCAACGCTAATTATTTGGTCTCTACCGTTAACTTCCATAATTACGGGAGTTGAGTGCGCTATTCGCGACATGCCTCTCGTTCCGCGCCAGCGTTCTCTGCCTGTATTTTTGTCAATAGCAAGCAAAAATGAGTGCTCCCATGGCAATTGCCAACCCATTCGCAATGGCTCTTCCCTATTGCTGTGATTTACGGCTATTATCAGCAAATCATTGTACAGTATGGGAGATGTTCCTTTGCCGTGTTGGGAATAGAAGTCCAAATCTCTGTTTACCCACTTGACATTGCCGTTGAAGTCCAACGCAATAATACTGCCGTCGCTGAAAACTGAATAAACAGTTTCTCCGTCTGTAACGGGTGTAGGCGTAGAATAAGAGTTCATAGGGTGACGCCTTTGGTTGGGCTCCTGTGTGAACACTAATTTATCCCAAAGAACTGCCCCGGTTCTGCGGTTTACAGCAATTACATGGCAATTTCTGCCTTCATTTGTTGCCGTGGTAACGAAAATATGTTCGTTCCATACAATTGGAGATGACCATCCTTCGCCGGGAATAGGTGTTTTCCAAGCAACATTGTCAGTTGTGCTCCACGTTATCGGAAGACCCGTTGCAGTAGAAATACCTTGCCCGTTGGGTCCTCTAAATTGTGTCCAATTTTCCGAAGCTTGTTGGGTGCAAGCCGTAACGGATATGAAGAAACACAATGCAAAAAAAATACTTTTTATCATGTCTAAAAAATTAATTGTTATAATTTCGCAAAGATACAACTTTTTTTTTAAGTTCAGCAAATTTTATGATTTTTTAAGAATTTTGAATCTAAATTTGTACTGTTTATTCTATTGGCAACATTCGTGTAATTTCTTTATTTACCTGTCTGATTTTTTCCTCCACCATTTTTATTTCTTTTCGGTCGTAGGTCATCAGCCCGTTCACTTCTATTTCCACGTCTGTTGTTTGCGTGTACACTGCGCCTGAAAATCCGGCTTTTATGTATCTTTTCAGTTGTTCGGCGTATTCCAGATATTTATCGGTAACTTCTTCTTTAGTTCTGAACTGCACATATCCCCAGTTTCTATCCGGCTGCCAGAGATGTCCTTCTAACGCAAGCCCTATTCCTCCATATTCGCCTAATACGGTCACTCTTTCGGCGTCATACAAATACAATGACGGAGCAGGGTAGCTGTGAATTGAAAGCATATCTCCAACACGATAGTGATTTCCACCGCTTGCGGGAAGAACTAACCGCGATGGGTCATATGCTTTTGTCCATTCTACAATTTCGGGCGTTTTGAATTGTCCCCAAGCTTCGTTGAACGGCACCCAAACCACAACGCATGGATTTGAAAACGTAAAGTCCATTATGGCTTTCCATTCTTTACGATAGTTAGCTTCAGATTCAGGGGAACGGATTAATTCAGTGCCATTAAAGTATTGACGCATTTGCCATTGCGGCGAGCTGTCTCCGTTTGGCATATCTTGCCATACAAGTATTCCAAGTCGGTCGGCATGGGTATACCAGCGCGCCGGTTCAACTTTAACGTGTTTACGAATCATATTATATCCAAGGTCTTTTGTTACCTGAATATCGTATTTAAGAGCTTCATCTGTCGGAGCTGTGTATAAACCGTCGGGCCACCACCCTTGGTCTAATAGTCCAAAGTGAAATAAATCTTCGTTGTTGAGTTGCATACGAATTATTCCGTATTTGTCGCGTTGAGTAGAGATTTTACGCATTGCACAATAGCTTTGTGCTTGGTCTGCTATTCTGCCTCTACTGTGCAGTTGAACGTCCATGTCGTATAGAAATGGAGAATCCGGCGACCAAAGTTTTGGGTTAGGTATGTTAAGTTCGATGGTTTGACCGGCTGCCGCTCTTGCTGAAGCAACAACTGTAGCGCCGTCTCTAATTCTTACTTCTACTATATCGCCCGGTTGTGTGTTTTCTGTGGAAACATCTACTGTCATTCTGTTCAGGTCGATGTTCGGAACGGACTTAATGTTTGTTATGTATCTTTCGCTAACCGGTTCTAACCACACAGTTTGCCAAATTCCGGTTACTGCTGTATACCAGATACCGTGTGGATTTCTGACTTGTTTTCCACGCGGCTGAAATCCTGCGTCTGTTCCGTCCCACACTTTTACAACTAATTTTTGTGCGCCACTTCCCGCTAAATATGGGGTAATGTCAAAATAAAACGGATTGTACCCTCCGGTGTGTTCTCCAATTTTGATGTCATTGATAAACACTTCTGTTTTCCAGTCTACTGCTCCGAAGTGCAACAGCACGTTTCTGCCTCTCCAAGCCGAAGGTACTGTGAAGGTGCGTTTGTACCACAGCTCGTTTGATTCGCCTACCGTTTTTTGAACGCCTGAAAGGCTTGATTCAACTGCAAAGGGTACAAGTATCTGACCGTCGAACTGCGTTGGCTCTTTTTCGCCGGCTGGCTTTATGGCATAGTCCCAAAGTCCATTGAGATTTAACCAGTCTCTGCGTTCCATCAAGGGACGCGGATATTCGGGTAGAACATTGTTTGTGTCAATCATGTCCGCCCATTTTGTCTTCATTCTGTCGCCGGCTGGTTGCCACTGACCTGAGACACTCATCGTAATCAGGGATATAAATAATCCCGCTAAAAAAAATACTCGATTTATCATTTTGTTTTATTAAAATTAAAAAATTTATAGTTTGTTTTGAATAATTCCACGTTATGTTATACTTCTTCTATTTCTACTCTTTTTACCGATTCTATACCTTTTATGCTTCTCAAATTTTTCATCAATTTTTCGAGGTCTTCCGTATTGTGGACATAAAGGTCAATAGTACCTTCAAAAATACCATCGTGGCTCGATAAGTTTGACGTGCGAACATTGACATTCAGCTCTTCCGTTATTTTTGTAAATATTTGCAAGTAAATATCAGGGCGGTCTATACCTTGAATTGCTATTTTTGCTAACGAAGAATACAGTTTGTATGAAGTCCATTTTACAGGCACAATCATTTCGCTGTGTTTTTCAACGTTAGGGCAACGCGCCTTGTGTATCAATAGTTGTTCGTTGTTCAAGCTGCCTATTACATCATCGCCGGGTATTGGGTTACAGCATTTTGCTATTTGAAAGTCGGTAGTTTGTCCATTTTTTTTCTGTACTTCCTTTTCATTTGTTTTTGTTTTTGTGCCAAACAACTGTAGTTTCCAATATCGTATCCATTTGTTTTGGGAGTTGCGTTTTAGTATCTTTGGCAAGTCGTCAAGTGGAATCATGTTAGAGCCTATTTTGCTGTAGAGTTCTTCTTTAGTTGGAGTATTGTACGCGTCAAGCAATTTTCTCATTACCCGCGAATTTGGAGTTAAATTGTTTTCTTTGAGTTTTTCTTCCAAAACAGTCCTTCCATGTTCTAAGTGGTTTTTATTTTCCGCTTTTATGTTACTTTTAATGTTCGATTTGGCTTTTGCTGTAATAACTTGCTCTATCCATTCGCGTTGCGTTCGTTTCAGGTCTGAAGTGATTATTTCTACTTGGTCTCCGCTTCGCAAAATATGGTTAAGCGGTAACAGTTTGTGGTTAACCTTCGCTGCTATAGCCTTATTGCCGACTTCCGAGTGTATTTCGTATGCAAAATCAAGCGCAGTTGATTTTTTGGGTAGAGTTTTTATTTGACCCTTTGGAGTAAAAACGTGTATTTCATTAGCAAACAGATTCATCTTAAACTCGTCGATAAATTCGATTGCATCAGGGTTAGGGTCTTGTAATGATTCTTTTATTTTTCTCAACCATTTGTCTAATTCAGATTGAGCCGAGCTAACTCCCTTGTATTTCCAGTGCGCTGCAAATCCTTTTTCTGCTATTTCGTCCATTCTTTGGGTGCGTATCTGCACTTCTGCCCATTTTCCATCATTTCCCATCACAGTTATGTGCAACGCCTCGTATCCATTTGTCTTGGGGGTGCTTACCCAGTCGCGTATGCGGTCGTGGCGCGGAAGATAAATATCTGTGATAACAGAATAGATGTTCCAGCATTGTTTTTTTTCCGGAACATCAAGTTCGGGGTCGAAAACAATTCTGATAGCTGTCAAATCGTATATTTCCTCGAAAGGTACGTTTTTATGTTGCATTTTGTGGTAAATGGAATAAATAGACTTGGAACGCCCCGTTATTTCGCATTTGTAACCAAGTTCGTTGAGTTTTTCCCTAATAGGAAATATGAAATCCTCAACGGACTTATTTCTCTCTTCTTCGCTATTTTTTAACAGACTGACAATGTCGGAGTAAATTTTAGGATGTCGATATTTTAAGCTAATATCTTCAAGTTCCTGTTTAATACTGTAAAATCCGAGTCTGTGCGCCAATGGGGCGTAAAGATACATTGTTTCTGAGGCAAGTTTGATTTGTTTTTCAGCCGACAAATAGTCCAAAGTGCGCATATTATGCAGACGGTCGGCAAGTTTGATGAGTATAACCCTGACATCGTCAGAAATTGTTAGCAATACTTTTCTAAAATTTTCTGCCTGCATTGAAACTGTGTTGTCCAAAACATCTGATATTTTGGTTAGACCGTCTACTATTAATGCCACTTTGGGTCCAAATTGTGTTTTGATGAACTCAACGGTGTAGTCAGGGTTGTCTTCCACAACATCGTGCAGCAGCGCCGCCACCACAGGCGTAGTGCCAAGCCCTATCTCCTCTACAACAATACGCGCAACACAAATAGGATGAACTATATAAGGTTCTCCAGATTTGCGTCGCATTTCGCCGTGCGCCTTGTGCGAAAGGTCGAAAGCCTTACGTATCAGGTTGCGGTCTTCATCCGTACGAATAAACGTGCAGATATTCAGCAGTTCCTGAAACATATTTTCTATAGCAATTTCTTCTGCTCCAGTCAATACAGACATTACAATACAATATCCAAGTAATAAATTAACAAACCGCAAAATTACAATTTTATTTTTTAAATGACAAAAAATTGCACACTAAAATATATTTTTGTACTTTTGTAAAATGAACGTAGATGAAAATACAAAAATCGTGGATGTTGCGCCTGAGGCTGATATTCAAGACGAAAATGCCGAAATGTACGAACACCATCATTGGATTGTAGATAAAGGGCAAGCTCCCATTCGTATAGATAAATTTTTAACTTGCAAAACTGAAGGCATTTCGCGCTCAAAAGTACAGGCTGCCATCGAAGCCGGCTCTGTGTTAGTGAATACGCACACAGTCAAGTCCAATTACAAAGTCAAACCCTTAGACAGCATTTCGGTAGTTTTGTCGCATCCGAAGTATGAATTTACCATCATTCCTGAAAATATTCCTATCGACATTGTTTATGAAGACGATGAATTGATAGTGATAGACAAAAAGGCGGGTATGGTAGTTCATCCCGGTCATGGAAATTATACGGGCACGCTTGTAAATGCACTCAGTCATTACCTAATTGACTTGCCCAAGTTTAAAACCGGAGAAATGCGTCCCGGATTAGTTCACCGTATAGATAAGGACACTTCCGGACTAATAGTAGTAGCGAAAACTGAACATTCGCTCAATCATTTAGCCCGTCAATTCTTCGAAAAAACTATTGATAGAAAATATTTGGCTTTGGTTTGGGGCAACATTGACGATGACTCAGGTACAATTATAGGAAATATTGGCAGAAACCCCAAAGACCGGATGCAGATGTACGTTTTCACTGACGGCTCGGATGGAAAACACGCAGTGACTCATTATCGTGTAATCGAACGATTTAGATACGTTACCTTAATAGAATGTAAGTTAGAAACAGGACGTACGCATCAGATTAGAGCTCACTTCAGACATTTTGGACATCCGCTTTTCAATGACAGTCGATACGGAGGCAATCAAATACTGCGAGGAACGACTTTTGCCAAGTACAAACAGTTCATAAACAATTGTTTTGAACTATTGCCTCGTCAAGCTCTACACGCGCATACGCTATCATTCGAACATCCGGTTGAAAATAAAAAACGAATAAGCATTTCGTCAGAAATCCCACAAGATATGGAACAAGTGATAAATAAGTGGAGAAATTACACAAAAAATGAATAGTTTAGAATTCTTTTAAAAAAAATTATTGCATATAAGAAAAAAATAGTATCTTTGCGGTTTCGTTTTTTAAACTTTACCATTAATTTTTTAATTGAAAATCAAAATAATCTATAGAAAAAATGAAATTTATAGTATCAAGTACCGAATTATTGACCCGTCTGCAAGCAATAGGCAGGGTCATCAGTTCAAGAAACACGTTGCCAATCCTTGACAACTTTTTGTTCAAACTTGAGGGCAGCGCATTGGAAATAACTGCGTCTGATTTGGAAACTACTCTTACCACTCGCATGTCTCTCAGCACAGTAGAGCAAGACGGATGTATCGCAATTCCGGCAAAGCATCTTACCGAGTTTTTAAGTAAATTTCCCGAGCAGCCGCTAACGTTTGATATATCAACGGAAAACTTCACAATTCGCATCAACTCAGAAATTGGCGAATACGAATTTCAAGGCTACGACTGGGAAGATTTTCCTCAGTTGCCGGTTCTGAAACAGGAAATACTGTCGATGTTGCAAATGCCGGCAGATATAGTATTACAAGGTATCGGGAAAACTTTTTTCGCAGCGGGCGACGATGAACTTCGCCCCATAATGAACGGCGTCTATTTTGACCTTTCGACCGAACACATCACTTTTGCAGCCACAAACTCCCAGATTTTGGTTCGTTTCCGTCGCAATGATGTAAAAGCTCAAAAAGACGGCTCGTTTATACTTCCGAAAAAACCTGCCGGACTTTTAAGAACAGTGTTAGCAAAAGAACAGGGCGAAGTAGAAATTTCGTTCGACGACAAAAATGCAATGTTCAGGCTCTCGGACTACGTGCTTGTATGTCGATTAGTTGAAGGCACGTATCCTGCCTACAACTCGGTTATCCCTGTGGACAATCCTAACAAACTAATCATTGACCGCGTAGACTTTTTAGGCTCGCTACGCAGAGTTTCAATGTTTACAAATCAGTCTACAAACCTGATAAAACTTGAATTGCGCGCTAATCAGATGACAATCTTGGCGCAAGACATAGATTTTTCACATGCCGGACACGAAACATTGCAGTGCCAGTACGATGGCGATGAAATGAACATTGGATTTAAATCTAATTTCATAATGGAAATGCTTTCTAACATAGCCTCAACCGACGTTAGTCTTGAAATGTCTGACCCATCGCGCGCTTGCTTAGTTTTGCCTGTAAACAACGACATAGACGACGAAGACCTGCTTATGCTCGTAATGCCGATGAACGTTAGCGAATCATGAAACTCGAACTGAAAAGTCCGTTAGTTTTTTTTGACCTTGAAACAACCGGGATGAGTTTTTCGCATGACCGTATCGTTGAACTGTCATTACTGAAAATTCATCCCGACCATCGCGAAGAGGTAAAAACATACCGCATCAATCCGGGCATGCCAATACCTCCTGAAACTACGTTGATACACGGCATCAGCGACAGTGATGTTGCCGATGCGCCAACCTTTGCTGAAATAGCGCAAACATTAGCAGACAGCATAGAAGGATGCGATTTAGCCGGATATAACTTGAATAAGTTCGACCTCCCTTTGCTCGCCGAAGAATTTTTGCGTACCGATGTTAAATTCGACCTCAAAAAGTGCAGAATAGTTGACGTACAAGTGATATTCTACAAAATGGAGCAACGAACGCTAAGCGCTGCCTATAAATTCTACTGCAACAAAGAATTGACACAAGCACATAGCGCTGAAGCAGATACCCGAGCAACCTACGAAGTATTGCAGGCACAGTTAGACATGTATCCGGAATTGAATAATAACGTGGATATGCTGTCAAAATTTTCAGCGCACTCGCCAACGGTCGATTTCGCCGGAAGAATAGTGTATAACGACAAAGGAGAAGAAATTTATAATTTCGGGAAACATAAAGGGAAAACAGTTGTCTCGGTTTTTGAAAAAGACCCGGGATATTACTCGTGGATGCTAAACGGAGATTTTCCGGTACACACTAAAAATGTACTAAAAGCAATAAAATCGAAGTATTCTGAAAAATAAATTGCAAAAATAAATTGCGAATTTTTTTGCAGTTAAAAAAAAAAGTCTTACCTTTGCGGCGTCAAAAAAAAAGAAAATGGTACCATAGCTCAGTAGGTAGAGCAACGGACTGAAAATCCGTGTGTCGTTGGTTCGATTCCGACTGGTACCACTTAATTTGCAAAACCCTAATAAAACAGGGATAAAACAACAAAACAAATATAATTTTATCAACCCCCACTCTTAATAATACATTAAATAATATGTATGATATTCTTGAATTGAATACCAAACTTTTGACAGAATTGCGTGATATTGCCAAAACTCTGAAAATTAAGCGAGTTGAAGTAATGAAAAAACAAGATTTAATTTTCAAAATACTTGACCAACAGGCAATTAGAACAGCTTCTCCTATTCAAGCGCCACTACTTGATGGTTCTAACACTTCCGAAACCTACATTTTTGAGCCGGAAGATGTACAAAACCCTCCAAAATCAGCGCAACATAGCGACAATAAGCCAACAATACGGCAACCGGAGAAAAATGAACAAGAAGAAAACCCTGAATCTTTAGAAACGTGGCAAGAAGTTGAAAAAGAATCACAATGCAAAGAAGAAATAACCGCTGAAAGCAAGTCGCAAGCAGAAAATGACAAGTTCGGGACGTATAAAAATGTAGCCGAGCCGGTTAACAAAATGCCAACCCACGTAGAACACAAAAAGACGGTAAAAATTCATCAGCATCAAGACCAAAAAGAGCCACATGCGCCGCAAACCGCCTCAGCTCACGCTCACCATCACAAAGAAGCGGCTTTTCGCAAAGAAGACGAAAACGTTTCGGTTGAACGACGCAAAGCGTTAGAACGGAAGTACAACGAAAAACAATTCGGATTTGAAGGCGTACTGAATGGCGTTGGCGTTCTCGAAATAATGCCCGAAGGTTTTGGTTTTCTGCGTTCTGCAGACTACAATTATCTTAGCTCTCCGGACGACATTTATGTTTCGCAAACTCAAATAAAATTGTTTGGTTTAAAAACAGGCGATGTAGTGCGCGGCTCAATACGTCCGCCAAAAGAAAGCGAAAGATTTTTTCCACTTGTGAGAATTGACGACATCAACGGACGTACGCCGGACTACATCCGCGACCGCGTTCCATTCGACTTTCTTACACCTCTGTTCCCTAACGAAAAATTTGTTCTGTCATCGCCCGACGAGCCGGAAAACCTTTCGTGCCGGATAGTAGACCTCTTTTCGCCTATCGGTAAAGGACAACGCGGACTAATAGTATCGCAGCCCAAAACCGGTAAAACCGTTCTATTGAAAGACATTGCGAATGCAATTGCAAAAAACCATCCGGAAGTATATCTGTTGGTGCTACTTATTGACGAACGCCCAGAAGAAGTTACAGATATGGCGCGTAGCGTAAGAGGCGAAGTTATTGCTTCCACCTTCGACGAGCCGGCTGAACGCCACGTGAGAGTTGCAAACATTGTGCTTGAAAAAGCAAAACGATTGGTAGAATGTGGACACGACGTTGTTATTCTGTTAGATTCAATAACCAGACTTGCCCGAGCGTTCAACACTATTGCACCGGCGTCAGGTAAAGTGTTAACCGGAGGTGTTGATTCAAACGCATTGCAAAAACCAAAACGATTTTTCGGAGCAGCAAGAAACATCGAAAATGGCGGCTCGCTTACTATTTTAGCCACAGCGCTAATAGAAACCGGCTCAAGAATGGACGAAGTAATATTCGAAGAGTTTAAAGGCACCGGAAACATGGAACTGCAATTAGAACGCAAATTATCTAACAAACGTATATTCCCTGCGGTAGATATAACTGCGTCGAGCACGAGAAGAGAAGACCTGCTGGTTAGCAAAGAACAACTTAGCCGACTGTGGGTATTGCGTAACTTCTTGACAGACATGAACGCGGTAGAAGCAATGGACTTTATGAGAGATAAATTGACAAAAACACAATCAAACGATGAGTTCCTGATTTCAATGAACGACTCATAATAATTGAAAATTGAAAATTTTACTACTTTTGTGCTTATTTTATGCACAAGTTAGCTTCGGACAGAATGACGGCTTGTTGCACATTCTAAAAGATGAGATGCAAAGGCATTTAACAGAATTTCAAAAAAATGCCAATCCTGCAGATGTGCCGTATTTTATAAGCTACAGAGTGGATGAAACAAAGTCTGATATAGTGCGAACGGCGCTTGGCAGCTTGATGGAATCACGCTCTTCGCACATGCGTACATTTACCCCAATGGTGCGAATAGGCAGCTATGAACTCGATAATTTTCATCAATTACGAGAAACAAATACTACTAATCAGGTTGCATCAGCTTTTTTACCTGTAGAAAATACAGAAGAAGCAATTCGTCAGTTAATTTGGTGGCAAACAGACAGAGCGCATAAAACAGCTGTTGAACGTTTCGAAAGAGTAATTTCAAACATGGCTGTAAAAGTACTGGAAGAAGACCAATCAGACGATTATACTCTTCAAAGTCCCGTAATTTATTTCGAGCCTCCAACACAAATTCGTTTTGATAGAAAAGAATGGGAAGATAAGCTAAGACGCTATTCAGCGAATTTTAACAACTCAAAAGACATCATAGACGGCTGGGCAAATATCAGCGTTCAGAATGTACGCAAATATTATGTATCTTCCGATGGCGCGGAAATTGCACACAATAACGTGTTCATAACTCTTACCATTGGCGCTACGGTTAAAGCTGACGATGGCATGGATTTGCCACTCAACAAATCGTGGTTTGCGCTGTCAGTTAACAACTTACCTTCAGACAGGGAAGTAATGCGAGAAATATCACGAATTACTGAAAAATTATCTGAACTAAAAGAAGCGCCGATAGTTGAAGCTTATTCGGGTCCGGCGCTACTTTCGCCAGAAGCGTCAGGCGTATTTTTCCACGAAATCTTCGGACATAGGGTGGAGGCTCAACGTATGAGACAGGAAACAGACGGACAAACATTCAAAAAAAGAATAGGAGAACCGGTACTGCCCGATTTTCTGAATGTATATATGGATCCGACAATCAACATATACCGCGGGCGTGATATAAACGGCAGTTATAAATTTGACGATGAAGGCGTTAAGGCTCAAAAAGTTACACTCGTTGAAAACGGAATACTGAAAAACTTTCTGATGTCGCGCGTACCTATAGAAGGTTTTCTCGCCTCAAACGGTCACGGACGCGCCGCGCCGGGACAAAACCCTACATCGCGCCAGTCAAACCTGATAATAGAAAGCGCCCAGCAAAAAACCGAAGCACAACTGCGTCGCGAGTTTAGAGAAGAATTAAACCGACAGCAGAAAGAATACGGATATTACTTTGCAAGTGTTACAGGCGGTTTCACACAAACGGGGCGGTACTCTCCCAACGTGTTCAACATAACGCCAACCGAAGTATACCGCGTGTATGCCGATGAACGTCCCGATGAATTAGTGCGCGGAGTAGATCTTGTCGGAACGCCATTAGCAATGTTTTCGCAAATTGCTGCCGCCGGCGGCGAAATAGGATATTTTATAGGGCTTTGTGGTGCAGAATCAGGAAATTTGCAAGTTTCATGCATATCGCCGATGCTTTTTGTGCGACGAATAGAAATACAAAAAAGCTTGAAATCACAAACTTTACCACCACTTTTACCAAAACCCTAAAAAAAAAAATATTTTTTTTTTGCAGATTAAAAAAAAAGAATTACCTTTGCGGCGATTTTTAAATGGTTAAACATATCCTTCCTCAGTAGCTCAGTTGGTTAGAGCACCTGACTGTTAATCAGGGGGTCCTAGGTTCAAGTCCTAGCTGGGGAGCAAAACACAACGTAATACCATCGAATTTATGATAGGCGCGGGATTTATGCTTGATATGGTTGTTAAAGTAAGGGAAAACCTTTCTGCGTTGCCATCTCGGAAAAATGACAGTTCTAAGTTTTTAGAAAAAAAACGATTTAAATACAACAATGTTCAAAATGGTCAAAAATTAATCCGCAAAGAAATTTCCGAAAACGAGTTGAATAAAGTGATTAACAATCTTAAACTCAGCGCTAAAAAAGAAAAAAGAAAACAAAATATGCTAATACTCCCCTTAAAAATATTGATATCGGTACTGATACTGTTAGTTATTCTCTTTGCGTTAGGTCAACTATCCGAATGGTATTTATCAGGCGGAAAAGAATATTTACGCCGATAAGTTTTAGACGGCATTATTCATCTTCCTCACTTCCAAATCGCAACATCACGTCAAAAATCCGTTTCTTTTCCCATTCTACCCATTGGGTTTTGTGGAAAGCGATGTCTCAACATTAATTTTTTTGAGAAAATCCAAAATATTTTTAAAAAAATAGTACTTGGCATTGCATAGTATTAAATTTTTTTTGTATCTTTGCGGCGTTTTTTTAATCATTAATTTTCAAAAAAAAAATAGACATGAAAAAAGTTATTTCAATACATCTTGACGGCAAGTTGTTTCAAATCGAGGAAGATGCTTATACATTGATTAATAATGTATTGAGCGGTCAGTGGAAAAAGCAGGAGATGGAGGCGCAGCTTGCCCAAGCGCTCACGCAAAAGCTCAACTCCGGCAAATCGTACATATCCTACCCCGATGCGGTAGATGCACTGTATCAGCTCGGAATTTCGGCGGCGGAGTGTCAATCGTCCACAACGGCTGACTGGCGCAGCAAAAGACTGTACAGACAGCCTGAGGGCAAGCTGATTGCCGGTATTTGTACCGGCATGGGCGAATATTTCGGAATAGACCCCGTAATTGTTCGCATACTGTTTGTTATCTCACTCTTTATGTTCACCATGGGGTTTTGGTTGTACATTATTTTGTGGATAATTATTCCCAAAGCGTCAATTAAATGGTGATTTAAAGGCATGAACTCCGAAAATGTAAAAGCCCAAATGCGCAAGGGCATATTAGAGTATTGCATCCTTTGCGTGTTGTCTGATGGCGACGCCTACGCTTCCGACATCACTAACCGGCTGAAAGACGCCCGCATGATTGTCGTGGAGGGGACGCTCTATCCGTTGCTGACACGGCAAAAGAACGCCGGACTTCTGTCTTATCGTTGGGAAGAATCAACGCAGGGACCTCCGCGCAAATATTATACCATTACCGACGCCGGCAAACGTTACCTTGCCGAATTGGACGCCTCGTGGCAGGAATTGGTCGTATCTGTTAATAAAATTCGTAACAATCTAATTAATTAAAAATGAAACGTGTAGAAACCATTAGTATAAATGGAATAGTTTTTAGCATAGAAGATGATGCATACGTTCAACTTGGCTCGTATATTGATATTTTGAGCAAACATTTTGAACAGGAAACGGGTGGTCGCGATATAATTGCCGATATCGAGGCGCGCATTTCCGAATTGTTTGCCGAACGAGAGGGAGGCGTCGGCAGTGTGGTAACTGTCGATGATGTGACGAAAGTTATAGAAATCTTGGGCGCTCCCGAAGTTATCACTGGCGACGACGCCAACGGCATGTCCGAAAGTGAAAAATCGCAGCCAAAGCCACAGCAATCTAAAAAACCTCCGAAACGCCTGTACAGAGATACAGACAGGCGTTATCTTGGAGGTGTGTGCGCAGGAATTGGCGCTTGGTTTGGCGCCACGCCGGCAGCAATAAGATTGGTATTCGTTATTATCAGCCTTTTGCTGTTTGTTTATACGATACATTCCGGAAATTTCTTTAAAGTTTTCCCTGTCTTGATATATTTTATCCTTTGGATTATCATTCCCAAGGCAAAAACTACCGCACAAAAGCTTGAGATGCACGGCGAGCCGATAAATATCAGCACGATAGAGAAAAATATTAGAGAGAGTTTTTCTGACCCGTCGTTAAAACGCTCGTTTAGAGAATTTTTAGACGAGGCTGGCGAGTGTTTTACAAAAGTATTTGGAAAAATTGGAAGAATAATCGGCTTCATTGTAGGACTGGGGCTGTTCTTTTGGGGAATAGTCTTAGCTGTCGGGCTGATAAGTCTGTTTCTTATGCAGGATTTTATTTTCAACAAATCGATTGAATGGGATTTTTTGTCGTTTACCGAACTGTTCAGGCATATAATTTCACCTGCATCATACGTCATATTGCTGGTTTGTACGATTTTGGCGGTGGTATTGTTTATAATGGCGCTGTTGTTTTGGGGCATGAGCTTAATGTCCGGTCTTAAGTTGAAAAACAAGCTTTTTCATGTGGCAATGGCGATGGTGTGGATTGCCGCCGTTGTAACCGGAATTATAACAACTGTATCACAAGTTCGTAAATTTGCATGGAACAACGAGCCAATCGCAGAAACGCGCTATATAGCTTATTCCGACACGATATACATCGCCTTGACGTCGTCGGACTTGCAAATATCCAACAATCCGATGGATATTTATTTCGACAAAGATACTCGTATTTTTTATGGCAAACCAAATCTGTACATACGCAAAAGCGACGATGAGCAGATTAAATTGAGAACCACGCGAAAATCGCAAGGCGAAAGCAAAAGGGATGCATACAGATATGCTGAAAATATTGAATATAAGTTAGATATACGCGATTCGATGATTGTTTTCCACCCGTTTTTCACGGTAACACCGTCAGACAGATGGAAATTTCAGACATTGGACATAACCCTTTTCGTACCCGAAGGAATTGTAATCGTTGCCGACCGCACATTGTGCAACGACCGTATGCTTCGACGCCGTTTCAAAAATGATTGTACATGGGTGTTTGCAGAGTAGAGTTAATCGTCTTCTCCGTTACCAAATGCCAACACCACATCAAAAATACGTTTTCCTTCACATTCTACCCATTTAGGCTCAGGGTAGAAATGGTCTCGTTTCCTGCGAAAATCAAAGGTTAAGAGATAGCCGCAGTCCATATTTTTGGATTTCAGATATTTTGCAAGTTGTGTGTATGCCTCCTTGTGTCGGCTAATGCCATACCAAAGTTTCAATTCGAGGATAAATTGCTGTTTCATAAAGTTTACGACCAAGTCCATTTTGTCGTAGTCGCGGGTTTCAGATTCAAAATGATAGAAACCGAAGCCATTGATTAATGGTTTTAAGTAGGTCAAGAAGATAAGTTTGCCGTTGCTTTCCAAAAATTTCTGGTCTTTTTCGGTGTATATTTCCGAATAATGCTGCTGAAATTTCTTCAAACATATTTCCATATCGAAAAATCCATATTTAACAATTTCATTGACAGGACTTTGAATAATACTGTTTTCTCTCCATTTTCTCAAGTTCATCATAATAAAATAGTCGGTAATACGAATTTCAAATATTTTGTTGTGAATTTGCAAACTTTTTGTTTCTTTTGCCAAAAAACCAAACATAATACCAAATTTAATTGCCGGAACGTCAACATTATAAGAATACTTTATATTACCAACTGTCAAATCAAAGAGCAAATCGTTTAAATCAGAATTTTCTTCTATTTTTTTAAACATATCGTCAAACAGGGCGCTTCTTTTTTTCAGTATCAGTTTAAGCGCTTCCTGAATGCCTTCTATAGTCCAGTTTCGTTCTAAATCAGTTTCAATCAATTGACAAATTTTCGACACCAAATAGGGATGACCGTTAGTGTAAAAACAAATTTCTTGTGCTATTTCACTGATATTCATTTCTGTATGATAGTCGTTTTCATATTCTATGAGCATGGTTTCTATTTCCGGCACAGAAAATGACATATCTACATTAAGGTCGACGTCAATATTCCATGGCGAATTTATTATACTTTCGCCCGAAGTTGGCTCATATTTTCCCTGCAAAATCATCTTTTGTTTCAGGTTTCTAACATCGTAAACTCCGGCAAAAATGACGCTGTGGAAAGTATAGTCGTTGCCCGCGTTTCTCATCAAATGTTTTTCTCTCAACATTTTTAAAAACCTTACAAACAGATTGTTGTTAAAGGCTTCATCGGCTTCATCTATTATTAAGACTACTTTTTTATCGACGCATCGCTCTGAAATGAAAAGGTCTAATTTCTCAAAATTTGTTACATTTTCATCAAGCCAAAACATTGCTTCTTCTTTGTTTTCTATCAATAATGACCGATGTATTCTGCTTAACAATCCTAAACAAAAGCCTCTCACATCGGCAAACATTTCATCATCCGTGTACTGAAAACTAATGCTCGCACAAATGTAGTCGGGAGGCAGTCGTTTTCTTAACTTCCATATCGTTGTCGTTTTCCCGTATTGGCGTCCGCAATTAATAGTGAAGTATTTCATTCCTTCCACCATCTTAAAGATTTTTTCAATCTTTTCGCTTATATCCACCATGTAGTGCATGTGTGGCACACAAATCCCTGTTACATTAAATTCACGCATTATACTCATAATATATAAAATATCAGGCTGCAAAAATACAAAAAATATTCAATGTTGCAAAAAATTATTCAAGTTCACTGTTTAATTACTAACAATCCACTCTTTTGCTTCAGCGATACTCCTATCGCAAGAGTCTGTTCCCGGGTTAAATCCTATATTTATTCCTTTTGAAAACTCAGAAATAGTGTAACCATGCAAAGTTTCAAACAAATTATTCAAATTAGTTGACGTAAACTGATTCATACGGACATTCAAGCTTCTAAGCGTCGTACATCCACTAACATTCAAGGTTGTTAATTGATTGTTACTGACATCCAACGAGCCCAGCGATGTTAATCCACTAACATTCAAAGACGTTAATTGACAGCGGATATACAACGATTGTAAAGCAGTACATCCACTTACATCCAAGTATATTAACGGTCCATCAGTAATCACAAACGATTTTAGCGTATCACCCCCATTTATGCTTAATGATGTTAAACTCATAACACTGAGATTCAAGCTGCTAAGCGCAGTACATCCACTTACATCCAAAGACGTTAACGGATTATTATTGATACCCAGCGAACTTAATGCAGAACATCTGCTAACGTTTACTAACGTTAACTGATTGTTACTTGCTCTCAAGATTTCCAACGCCATTAATCCACTCACATTCAAGGTTGTTAATGAATTGCTATGGGCATTTATCTCTCTCAACTCAGTACATCCACTAACATCCAAGGATGTTAAGTGATTGTTACTGACATCCAAAAAGCCCAGCGCTGTTAATCCGCTCACATTCAAGGATGTTAATAGATTGCCATCGACGTATAAAGTTTGCAACGCTGTTAATCCGCTCACATTCAAGGATGTTAATAGATTGCCGCCGACGTATAAAGTTTGCAACGCTGTTAATTCGCTAACATTCAAGGATGTTAATAGATTGCCGCCAACGGATAAATTTTGCAACGCTGTTAATTCGCTTACATTCAAAGACGTTAATAGATTGCCGCCAACTAATAAACTTTGCAATGCTGTTAATTCACTAACATTCAAGGACGTTAATTGATTGCCACTGACGTCTAATCTTACCAATGCCGTTAATCTGCTAAAATCCAAAGTTGCAAGCTTATTATTCGAGACATTCAGTTCTATCAGCCCCGCATTTTTGTTTACATCCAAAAATGTCAACTGATTGCCAGTAACATCCAAATATTTAAGCCCTGCATTTTTACTGACGTTTATTGACGACAATTCCTGCCTTGTGCAAATTAAGTGCGTAATGTTTCCGCCTGTAATTGTTATTGTGCGATGCTCGTTAGTTGTAAAGCTTTGGCTAAAGCGTGTATAATTATTTGGATTTAGTTCTCTTGTTTCGTCTAAGCCTTCGCCCCAGTGCACTGTAGCAATTTCCGTGCCGCGCAATGAAACTACTATCTCGTCGGTTTTGTTTGTTGTTATTGTCATTTCGGGCTTATAGGCTTCTCCGGTTGCTATTGTTGCACTCTGGATTACGCTAATTGTAATACTTTCGCCTTTGCAGATTATTGTTATTGTAGCTTTTCGTTCGGCTCCCGTAGCGTTTGGCGAAACATTAATGTTAACGGTGTAATTACCGGCTTCGCTTCCGCTGCTTGGAAAGATGCTAATCCATGAAGGCACGAATGAATTTGCTTCTACAATGCGCGACGTCCATGCGCCGGTGGTAGTAAACGTCAGGCTCTGTCCGCTCACAGCGTCGGCAAATAGAGTTTGATTTAGCGCATCACGGTTTTGAACTGTTAATTCCGAAAAATTTTGCTCTTGTTCAGTTTTTTTTTCATCATCCTCACAGCCCGGAAAAAGAGCAGCTCCGAAAGGAGCCAGAGCTGCTAAAATAAAATTCCCTCTACTCATCTGATTTTTCGAACTTGTCCTGTGTTGAATGGTACCTGCTTCCATTGCCGTTTTGAGTTGGTTATTGGCTCCAGTGCCTGCGTTCGGAGCCGCAGTTGCTACACCTCTTCTAAAATACTGATACATAGCTATTTTTGTTTAAAAATTAAGATTTTTTGTTTGTTAAGATGCAGATATTATATAATTAAAGGTTAAAATTACTGGGTCATGGGTCGAGTCCGTTGATTCATTTTTGAAAAACACTGACATGCTCTACTGACAATTTTATTGACGGGGCAAAGATAGTAAAAGTTTTTTTCAAAAACAAAAAAAAAGTGAAAAAAGGTTTAAAAATTTTGACCAATTTTTAGAAAAGCAGAAGTTCAGGACATACTTTCTGCCATTTTTTCTATGGTATAAAGGATAGAAGCGTAACTTTTGCCTGAAATTTCCCTATATTGGGCTTCGTACACCAAATGTTTGTAGAAATGCGGCTCTATTGTATCAAAAACATTCAAATTCAGGAAAGAAAACCCAACAAAAATAGCAAATTGGGCATTAACCAACAAAAGCTCGGTTGTTGGCGTTATGTTAGGTAGAATTTGTATAGGACGAATTTTTGAAATCCATTTGATGATATATGCGCCTTGTTTGTGATTATCAGCCCTTTGTGAATGTGAATAAAGTTTATATTTGTAAATATCATCGAAATACGAGCCGACAGCTATAGCCAACAAATCCTTGTTCAAGTACACGGAAGTCTGCATATCAGGCGCATCAAGAACAAAATCGTTATACAATTCTGTAATCGTTTCAAACCTTTCTCGCTCTTGTATAATTCGTTCGGCTTTTATCAAATTTTCTAATTCAATTCCCAAATCTTGAATTTTTTTGTCAACTCCCATCATATGCAAATTATTAAATTTTTAGCACAATACATTCTTGCGAATTGTTTTATACGTGTGCGATTTAGAAATTATTTTTCCGTTTTCGCGAAATACACTCTCGTTTTGTTTTTTTCCGTCATTGACACTTTTCCAATTTAAAATCAATTGAACAGCATCGTTTAGAACGATTTCATCGTACTCATTTTCTACTGTAGTGGCAACCTTTCTGGGAAACAACCCGTTTTTTAAGCGCTTCCTGTAAGACCATGCCATCGCTATCGCTGCAAATAGCATTGCCGAATAAACCAAAAATTCAAATCCTAGCGTCATAATTTATATAATTGTTTTATTTTGTTTTTTATAATTGATATTTTTAAAATTAAGGCAAATGTTATAGAAAAAGTCGAAAACAGGATAAACAAAGACCTCTTAACAGATACAGAAAAGGCTGCGTCGCTTGTGATTAATCCCAGAGAATCGACAAAAAGAAATCCCAAAATTGTAAACAATACAAACCAAGCGAGTGCAAGCACTCCTTTTATCACGTTTATAGCAATTTTGTAGTCTTGAAACAGGCTCAAAAGTACGGCAAGACCCAAAAATGCATATATCCCCTCGTCTAATAATTTTTTAGCCAAATTTCTAACAAAAGTAGTATCCAAAGTTGCATCCACTTGTCCTACAAATGCCGCAAAAAACATAAACAATGGAGCAATGATAAAAGGCGCTACTATTGGTAGCACAACTGCAGTAAAGAACCATCCTAAATATTCTTGTCTAAATTTTTTTTTCATAAATAAATAGGGTTACACATACGCCAACAGTAGCCCTGACAAGCGGCTTGCGGTTTCATTCTTCCGCTTTCCGCTGCCTGCGTACCGGTTTCCCGTTTTCCCGCCGTGGCGAGAACTTCATTTTTGAAACACACTGACATGCTCTATTGACAATTTTATTGACGGGGCAAAGATAGTAAAAGTTTTTTTCAAAAACAAAAAAAAGTGAAAAAAAAATGATTTTTTTTCAAAAAGAATGCTTATCTTTGCCGAAAAATTACAAGTATTATTTATCAAATATGTTAAAACATTACATTAAGGTCGCTTTGCGCAATTTCGTCAAAGACAAGGGATATTCGCTGATAAACCTGTCAGGGTTGTCGTTGGCTCTTGCATGCAGTTTGTTGTTTTTGCTTTGGGTGCAGTACGAATACAATTACGAAAGTACGCACTTAAACCGTGAAAATATCTATCGCGTAGTAGCCACACGCGAACAGGGCGGTGAAGTTATAAACAGCGTAAGTCTGCCCGGTCCATTAGGGCAGGCTTTAGTGGAAGAATTTCCGGCAGTGTTGAATTCCACATTTTTGAATGTAAACCGAAACCCCGGCGTTTTGGTGTACAATGAAGAACCTTTTTCTGTAATAAGAGGCGAAACGGACAAAAATATTTTCGATGTTTTTACTTTTGAGTTTTTACAAGGTTCTCCGACAACTGCGTTTGATGAAGCCCATCCAATAATTATTTCCGAAGAGTTTGCCAAAAAAATATTTGGAAACATCAATGAGATTGACATCGTAGGCGAACAATTGTATGAAAGACGCGTGCTTACCTCACGTGCGCCTCAATTACCGTATATAATTACTGCTGTGATACGTATTCCCCAAAATACGCATATCAGGTTTGATGCGTTGTTTGAGGGCGAAAAAACGAGCCAAAATTCTCCAGGACTATATCGCAATTGGACAAGGTCAATGCCAACAACCTATATTTTGACGGATCCGAGAGCTTTTAATGACGACGTCAAAATGCAAATGTACGACTATTTACTCAAACATTTGCCAGACGACAACAGAAGATTAATTTTCGAGCCTTTTACGAATATACACCTTCGGTCGTGGGTGCAATCTGACCGAAGCATTGTAGGCGATATGGGCGAACCACGAACTATTTCCATTTTTCTAACCATAGCTCTTTTTGTGTTGTTGATAGCGGTTATCAACTATGTAAATCTATCAATAGCGCGGGGCGCAAATCGTTCACGCGAGGCAGGTGTGCGCAAAGTAGCAGGAGCGCACCGCCGTGAGTTGATTTTGCAGTTTTTAACAGAATCATTTATATGGTCGGCTGCCGCCATGTTGGTAGCATTTTTATTGTCCGAAGCTATTGTAAAATGGTTTTCCCATGTGATGGAAACTCCATTAACCATAGAATACAACATCCGCAATATTCTAACGGCGTTAGGACTGTCGGTTTTTGTTACATTGCTGTCAGGTGGGTATTCTGCCTTTTATCTCACAGCTATAAGTCCTATTATCAGCATGAAAGGCGGAACTTCGACCGGCTCAAAATCGAAATTGAGAAAAACATTGTTGGGAATACAACTGACATTGTCAACATTCATAATGTTATGCACCGGTGTTGTTTTCAAGCAATTGCACTTTGTACAGAATAAAGACCCCGGATTTGACTATTCTAATGTGATACGCGTTCACACGGGATTATGGTACCAAATCGCTGATTTCAAGCAGGAAGTTTTGAGAAACGCCAACGTTGAAGCAGTGTCAATAGCGTGGCAGGCGCCTTTTGAGAGAAGATGGAGTTTTGAATTAGACTGGGAAGAAAAAAGCCCCGATATGGAAGCAAGAATTAATGTGTTCCATTGCGACTGGGACTATGCAAAAGTATTTAAATTGCAATTTATTGAGGGCGCTTTTTTGCCCGAAAATATACCATGGGAGTTTGGCTCAAACCAAAACGTTGGCTTCAATGTGTTGAACCAAGCGGCAGTAAGCATGATAGGCAGGGAAAATATTGTAGGGACATTAATTAACGGCGGTACAGTAACAGGCATAGTTAAAGATTTCAACTTTCAATCATTTCACCATAGTGTTACTCCGCTTATTATCGAATACAATCCGGAAAATATTGAAAATGTATTTATACGCATCAGCCCACACAACCAAAAAGCTACATTGGATTATATCCGCGAGGTTATCAGAAAATTCAAAAGAGATGTGCCATTTGAATACAGTTTCATTGACGATGAATACATGGCAATTTATCGAAAAGAATTTCGTATGGGCAAAATATTTCTCTATTTTTCAATTTTGAGCATATTTATATCCTGTATGGGCGTGTTCAGTTTAGTAGCTTTTATGGTAAAACATCGTTCTAAAGAAATAAGTATTCGTAAAATCAACGGTGCGGAAATGTTTGATATCGTTGCATTATTTGTTCGCGAGTTCTCTGTTTTGACATGCATATCGTTCGTTGTAGCAGCGCCGGTAGCATTGTACTTTATGAATCGCTGGCTTATGGACTATTATTACCGTATCAATATCGGGTTTTTAATCTTCGTGGCGACGCTGGCGCTGGCATGGCTATTAACCATGCTCGCTCTGCTGATTCAGGTCTACAACGCTGCCCGTCGTAATCCTGTAGAATCGTTGAAGTCGGAATAAAAATGAAATTTGAAATGAACAAAAATAGGTGTCGACTTAAGGCAGTAATAATCTAAAAAAATATGCAATATGTTATCTATAGTAAGAAAATTTAAAAATCATTCAACCAAACTAACGATGGCATCACTCTCTCTATTCCTTGTCGCGTGCAAGGGGGGCGGCGATAGT
>Ga0099364_10001966_pt1 | contig 33176 bp, 29 predicted proteins | sample TergutTh196P3_FD_73070 | JGI IMG/M metagenome (GOLD analysis project Ga0099364, IMG submission 73070) | Microcerotermes parvus P3 segment gut microbial communities from Pointe-Noire, Republic of the Congo - Th196 P3 | ecosystem: Host-associated > Arthropoda: Insects > Digestive system > Gut ... | reverse complement strand
GCAGCGATGTTGCGGATAGAGACTTGGCTTATTTGCGTGAAAATCTGCTTGTAATTAAAGCGGCGTGCGAGGAATATGACGGAATGACCGCGGATGGCGCAATATCAGCGTTAAGAGAGAGGACATGGTCACAGCCAACCAAAGAATTGCTTGCTGCCATCGCTAATCATTTACTGCTCAGCGATTTTGATGAGATTGTGGAGATTATTGACAGCAAGCTTATTTGACAGATTTACACAATATATTTCCTAATGCCACAATTATAATAAAATGCTGCATTGGGGATTGATTTAGTTTAATAGGAAGGAATAATAAGGCGAGCGAAATATTCAACAATTCAGGGCCGACAGGAATATTGATAATTTACTAAAGCTGTGGTATACTGCACTTATTTATATTATAACTATTCAGGAGGTTATTTCATGAAAAAAACTACAGTTCTTTTAATGGCAATATTGGTTTTACTGTCAAGCGGCTACGCAATAACAGAAGCTCAAAGCGCGGAGAGAGTACGGACAATCAAGGTTGGACATACGGCGACAAGAGAGCATCCATATCAGATGTATCTTGAAAATTGGGCAAAAGCAGTCGGAGAAAGGACAAACGGCAGGTATGTGTTTGAAATCTATCCGTCTGACCTGTACGGAACGCCCAACCAGCTTATCGAAGGCTGCCAGCTCGGCACATCCGACATGGTGCTTGCAACCGGCTCTTTGCTCGCTTCGTACAGCCCTATAGTCGGCGTGTTGAATCTGCCTTTCCTTTTTGATAATTCCATGCAGGCTTTTGAGGTTCTCAATGGGCCCATCGGCGCGGAATTTGACAAAAGCCTCGCGGAAAAAAATCTTATTGTGCTGGGGTGGTGGGAAAACGGCATGAGACACCTGTTCCCCCCTCGTCCCGTCAACAGTCCGGAAGACCTTAGAGGCATGAAGCTGCGAGTGATCAATTCGGCTGAAATGATCGACACGATAAACGCATTTGGCGCGATTGCCGTCCCGATGGCGTTTAACGATGTGTACTCCGCATGGCAGCTAAGGACCATTGATGGCTGCGAAGGCACGATCACGCACATGATAACGCAAAAATACTATGAGCTGACAAAAACAGGCGCGCTGCTTTGGTATATGCACGTTCCCAATCCGCTCGTCATCGCAAAAGATTTGTGGGACACCATTCCTGTTGCCGATAAAGAGATTTTCCTTGACGAAGCGAAAAAGATGGCGAAGTTTTCCTTTGAGTATCAGATGAAGATGGATGAGGAGGAAATCGCGCAGTGTGAAGAGTGGGGCGTTGTGTTTACCCGCCCTGATCCGGCTCCGTTCAGAAAACTTGTTGAACCGGTATATGAAAAATATCGTCCCGTATACGGTGAAATTCTCGACAGGATTTTAGCCGCGACGCGGCAATAGGATTGTCCGGGAACTGGAATCTACCGGATAGATAAGAACTACGGAAGAGCTCTGAGAAGCCGGGAAAGGTAGTTGCGGGTTCCCGCGACCTCAGAGTTCTCCGTTTTTATGAGGAGATTATTATGTTCAACCTTCTAAAATCCATTAACACAAAAATCACAAAAGTTGTTAATTTATCCTTGGTGGTAATGTTGTCGCTGATGACGGTATTTATTTTTGCGCAGGTCATTTATCGTTATATCTTGCAACTGCCGCTTTCGTGGTCTGAAGAACTCTCGCGTTACCTGTTTACCGGCATCACGCTTTTCGGCGCGGTTGTTTTGTACCGCAGCAATGGTCATATCAACATGTCGCTCTTAAAAGACATGATCAAAAATAAGCGGGTTCAAGCGGCAATAGATACCCTGGCTCAGATTTTCACGCTGATTTTCCTCGTTTTCATCATTTATTATGGTTTTCCGATGACTTTCAGAATTCTTAATTTCAACGTGGTGTCGCCGTCAATGCCGTGGTTCAAAATCGGGTATGTGTATTTTATGCTGCCGGCGGCGGCAGTTCTTTCTGTTTTTGCGGTTCTTGAGACACTTATCTCAATAATCCTGAGTTTTGGTAAAAAAGGAGCAAAATAATGGGAATCGCGTTATTAATTTTCTTCGCCGGACTGTTGCTATTGGGCGTTCCGATTGCGGTTTCGCTGGGGCTTGCGTGTATATTCGCGGTATCCATGACCGGAGCGTTTCCGGTGCAGGTGCTTGTTCAAAAAATGTTCAATACATCCAACTCATTCTCGCTGATGTCCATTCCATTTTTTATACTTGCGGGGAATATCATGGCTTCGGGCGGCGTTTCAAAGCGGCTGGTCAATTTTGCGGCGGCTTTTTTGGGGCATGTGTCGGGCGGGCTTGCGCTGGTAGCGACGGCGGCATGTACATTCTTCGGCGCGGTGTCCGGTTCTGCGCCCGCAACCACCGCGGCTATCGGCGGCGTTATGCTCAAGCCGATGAGCGAGAAAGGGTATGACAAGAACTTTGCCGGCGCGGTTGTTGCGGTATCGGGGACTCTCGGGCTTATAATTCCGCCAAGCCTTACGATGGTATTGTACGGTGTGGCGACCGGTGTTTCTATTGGTGATATGTTCATCGCCGGCATTATTCCGGGGATTTTTATGTGTTTTGTGCTGATGGCCGTTGAATTTTATATTTCGCAAAAGCGCGGCTACCGCGGGCAGGAAAAGGCAACGGTTAAAGAAAAGATAGCATCTTTTAGGGAATCAGTCTGGGCATTGCTCATGCCGGTTATTATTTTAGGCGGTATTTACGGAGGTGTTTTTACGCCGACCGAAGCGGCGGCAGTTTCCGTTGTTTACGGGCTTATCGTTGGATTATTCGTCTACCGTGAAATTGAATTTAAACAGTTGCCCAAACTGATTTTGGACTCCGCGAAATCAACCGCTCTGCTCATGTATCTGATGATTTCCGCCGATGTGCTTAGTTATGTTTTGGTGAGCCAGCAGATACCACAGCAAATAGCGACGTCAATGCTGGCTATTTCCACTAACCCGAATATCATCCTTTTGATTATCATTTTGATACTTTTGGTTGCCGGCTGTTTTCTTAACAATTCAGCCGCCATGGTTTTGCTCGCGCCGATTTTCTATCCTGTTATCGTAAACCTTGGGATTGACCCGCTGTTTTTTGGGCTTATCATGGTTATCTCGCTTGCGATTGGACACAATACGCCGCCTGTCGGCCTTTGCCTGTTTATTGCGTGCGATTTGGGCGGGCTGAAATTCGAAGAGCTGGTAAAAGAAGCAATGCCGCTGGTTATCGCTCTTATTGCTTTCGTCGCGGTGTTAAGTTTTTTCCCCCAAATCGTGTTGTTCCTTCCTAATTTGATGAAAGGCTGACCTATGAAATAAAAAAAATTCTATGTCATTGTTTTATGTGAGAGGGTGAAAATCCCTCTCATTTTTTTGTGGCGCGCTAACAGTTTCAAAATTATGTGCTTTAACTGCCGGATTTATGCTAAAATAAAAAATAAGTTGGCAAATTCAACAGTCATAGTGATTTTTTTATGAGAGGATAAAGATAATGCTTACATCAAAATACAATTCCGTTTCAGGTAAAATTGTATTATTTTTCGTCTTTGCCGTTGTTATTATCGCTTCATGTTTAGCTTTATACCCTCGTGTCAAAGTAGAGCTCAATAATAAAAACATAGAGATTTTTGTGGATTACAGGGACATAGTCATGCTTGCCCAAAATACAAATAAACATGCTGATGAAGTCCTAAAATATCTTATAGACCGCGGGATAACGGGAATGATGGTCAGCGAGCTTACGGGAGAACTTTTATCTTCCGGGGGCCTGCCTATATTTTACGGGACGCCCGAAGCCGTCGAGGAAACCAGATTTTCAGGCTTAAGGGGCTCTTTGATCGTGATACCGGAAGAGCTTCCGTACGCAGATGACCTTGTCGAATTGTTGGATATACGTTTTGGGGCAAAACCTGTTCAATTATCCCGGGGGGTTGGAATTTTACTGCCTTTATCCAGTAAGGACATGGAAAAATTCGGAGTAGTTCCAGACTTGGAAGGATTATATGCCGCAAATAAATTTGAGCTCCCCGTTTTTTGGCGCATAGCCCAGGCTCTCAACGGCGAAACACAGGACGCTTTGAATATGCACTCAAAAATCCTTGAAAAATTCAAAAATATAAGCGTAGTTGCTCCCGTCGGAGATATAGCGCTTGGATTCCCGGACATGTCCCTGCTTGTCGGAGTTCTTAACAGGAATAAAATTCCGGCGGCTCAGGTCGAATTTTCACGGCAGCTCGGAGCGGCGCAGATATCCGCCCTCATGTTTCCGAACATTATTCCTTTGCACAGCGTGACTCAGGAGGAAATAACCTCCCGTAACCTGACCCGCCTTGCGTTGTATGAAAGGCTTATCCGCGCCGCTGTGGAAAGGTCCGTCCGTATGCTTATGTTCCGCCCGTCCCAATCCGGCGCGTCGAGAGACCCGCTCAATGAATTCGGAGAGGAAATCAAAAGGCTTAAAGACGGTTTGACCGCGCGCGGACTTACGGTCCAAAAAACGGGCAACCCTTTTGAGGGGGCGCGCTGGAATAGCCCCGTCTATGGGATATTGGCGTGCGGCTTGATGCTTTTATATACTTTATTCAGTTATTACATACGCTTTTACTCCGATAAAAAAGATGACGATAATTTCAGCATAAAACTGATATTGACATTTATATTATGCGCCGCTTTACTGCTTCCCGCGATGCTTTATTCCCAAAGAGTCCTCGCATTGGCCGGAGCTCTTGCCGCTGTTTTCATAGTGGTTGAGGCATCCATTATCGCCATGCCCCCTGAAAAAACCAATTTAAGTTCGGTTATTAAAGGATTTGCCCTGGCTGTTATAGGCGGGCTTTCGATTGCCGCGCTATTTAGCGAACCGTTATATATGCTTCGCATAAGGGCATTTTCCGGGGTGAAAATGATGCTTTTGCTGCCTCCCGTATTGGTGCTCCTGTATGATTTTCGCAGGCGCATCCATCCCGAATCCTTGCGCGGTATGCTGGCCCGCCCGCCGCTGTGGGGCGAGCTTTTATTAGCCGGCGTGCTTTTGCTCGGCGCCGGAATAATTCTTTTCAGAAGCGATAACGTCAGAGTCGTCCCCGGTATCGAGGCAATGGGCCGTGAATTTTTAGAGAGGACCCTCATTGCCAGGCCCCGAAATAAGGAGATACTGCTGGGATTTCCGTGTTTGATTTTTTATTACTATACGATCAGAAAAGGAATGTGGGCGCATTACAAGGAAGCGCTCCGTTTGGGCGTTGTCGTGGGGTTTTCTTCTGTGGTCAATAGTTTTTGCCACTTCCATACGCCTTTGTTCTTTATACTTATAAGGCAGCTCAACGGCCTTTGGGTTGGAATTACAATTGGAATTTTATCAGTGGCTGTCTTCAATTTCTGTCTGATGCCTTTTTATAACCGCTTCAAAAGCGTCTTTGACTGAGATTGTACAGATGAAGAAGAAGTGGACTGTTACCCTTCTCGGATATTACGGTTTTGGGAATTTGGGAGATGAACTTCTTGCGTTGTCTGCCGTAAGCCAGCTTGAAAAACTTGGTATATCGCGGGATGAAATAACGGTTTTAACAGCTTCGCCGTTTTACTCCGAATTGGGCGTTAATTTCGTTGACCGGTGGAATTTGCCCAAGGTTTGGAGTGTCTTGCGCAAAAGCAAAACCCTTCTTTTGGGAGGGGGAGGAATATTTCAAAATATTACAAGCTTACGTTCCTGTTTTTATTATTGGGGCATAATAGAGATGGCAAGTTTTGCGGGAGCCGTCCCTTGGGCGGTGGGGCAGTCGATTGGCCCGTTCTCCGGAAAATTCAGCCGTTTTCTGGCTAAAGCCGCCCTTTCCAGATGCAGAGTCTTAGAGGTAAGGGATGAAAGCTCCAAAAAAATGGCGGATGAGTTGGGGCTTAAATCTGAACGAGGCGAAGATTTGGTATTCAGTTTAAAACCTGATTCCAAATCCAAAGGCTCGCATATTTTAGTAAATTTCAGAGACTGGAAAGGGACGTATGAATTTATTTCATCTGTCAGGGATTATCTTAACAATAACAGTTCGCCGAGTATAGGAGTGGCAATGTCTCCGAATGATTTGTCATTTATCAGGTATGCGCAAAAAAAATATGAAATAAATTTCAGCGATATAATTTTGGTTAAAAATTGGGAAGAGGCGTGTGATTTATGGAGCAGATCCGCGGAGGCCATAGGGATAAGGCTTCACTTTTCACTTATATCTTTATTATTTGGACTAAAACAAATGCTTTTCACGTATGACCCGAAAGTTGCCTGTTTCGCAAAGCGCTGGGGAATACCTGTCTGGAATAAGGAAGACGCTCTGGTAAAACCTGAAACGGCGTCCGTTTCAATAGAAAATGTAAGCGACGCGGTAACCGCGAATTTTAGCCGCTGCGCGAGGAAAGTGATAAATTTGCAATGAAGATAAGGATGTCATCTGTAACTAAGATTTTCGCTCCCGATATCGTAGCCCTGGATAATGTCAACCTCAGCGTAAGCACTGGGGAGTTCATTTATCTTATGGGAAAATCGGGCTCCGGAAAATCCACATTGATTCGTTTGATCACGAGAGAAGTTATTTCGACACGCGGAAGAGTTATAGTCGGAGATTACGATCTCAATAAAATAAAAAAAGCGGATATTCCATTTTACAGAAGAGATATTGGAACAATATCCCAGGATTTTAAGCTTATACCTAAGCTTACCGCTTATGAAAATGTGGCCTTTGCTCTGGAAGCTATGGGTATACCTTATCGTTATGTAAAAGCCCGCGCAAATAAGGTGCTTGATCAGGTAGGAATGTGGCGCCGCAGGGCTTTTTACCCCCCTCAGCTTTCCGGAGGGGAGCAGCAGCGCGTCGCTATAGCCCGCGCTTTGGCGAAGGCCCCTGCTCTTATACTTGCGGATGAACCCACAGGAAACCTTGATTCAAAAACTACAGAGGATATAATGAATTTATTTTGGAATATAAACGCGTCAGGAATTACGGTTGTGATGGCAACTCATAATGTAAATATCGTAAAAGATCGTAATTGCAGGTTGATGGAACTTCAATCAGGTTTCATAATACGTGACCTTAGGATTGGTAATTGACTATGGAAGCAGTAATTTATATTATTGACAATGCGTTCCGCCTTTTAAGGCGCCAGTGGGTTTTAAGCTTTCTGACCCTTCTTACGGCCGCCGCCATGTTTTGGCTGCTTGGAATAATAGTTTTGGCGTCAGTAAACGTACAGCATCTAATGGATAAATTGGAAAGCGAGCTGCAGATACGGGCATATCTGCAAAAAGATACAAATGTGGAACATGTAGTTGAAGAAATCAAAAAAATGAATTGGGCTGCGGAAATAATAATAATATCCCCGGAACAAGCGCTGGCAAAGCTTGAAGAAAACTTGGGGCGCCAATCTCAGGCAACGAGATTGATAGGTGAAAACCCGCTGCCCTGGAGTCTTCAAATTCACGTCCGCAGCATCGGGGACGTCGATATTTTAGCGAAGGCCCTCAACACAATGCAGGAAGTTGAAGATGTGGTTTACGCGGGAGCGTTTATCAACAGATTGGAGAAGATTTTATATATGGTTAATAGCGGAGTGATAACCATGATATTTTTGGTTTTATTTATAACTTCTTTGGTCATATTCAATACAATACGTATATCATTGTTCTCGCAGAGGGATGAGATTTCCATAATGTCGCTTGTTGGAGCTACTCATGGATACATCGCTTATCCTTTTATACTACAGGGTATAATTCTTTCAGGGACAGGCAGCATATTGGCGGTTTTAGGGCTTGGATATCTGTATGGATCAGGAGTGAAAATCCTTCAGGAAGCTCTGCCTTTCCTGCCGTTTGTTGATGAATTTGCGGTTTTATTCAAATTTTATCTGCTGCTCATTTTATTTGGGATCGGATTAGGATGGGTTTGCAGCTATATTTCAGTTTCCCGTTATATTGCCGTAGCTACAAAGCCCATTTAAGGATGAGGTGAAATATATTGAAAAAAGTACTGCTCTTCTTATTGATATTAATGGCTTTGGTTTATTCGGGAGTTAACGCGTCCGCTGCGGCAACTTCCGATTTAGACAGGGAAATGGCTGCGGAAGAGGCTAAAATGAGAGAACTGCAGCGCAAGATCGAGGAGCACAGGCATAGGGCGCGGCAAATGGGAAGCCAGGAAAGAACGGTGCTTGGAGAATTATCGAGACTTCAGGAAAGCACGGCTATACTTCAACAGGAAAATAGAGTTATTTCTTTAAAAACGCAAAAACTTACAAGCGATATAGATAATCTAAATAAAGATATAGGCGAGACCCGGGATAGAAAAGACCAAATAGTTGCCCGGCTCAGGCTGAGATTTATAAATATGTCCCGTTACGGCGATACTGAGAATTTAAATCTTTTTTTCTCATCAAAAAACACTCATGACGTAATAAACTCAGTTTATCTGCTGGAAAAACTTTCAATACACGACCAAAGGCTCATAGAAGATTTATTGGTTCAGGAACAATTATTATTGGAAAATAACCAGCGTTTGGAAAAAAATAAAGAGGAACTTGCATCCGAATCGGAAAATTTAAAAAGAAAGCAAGCCGAATATAATAATGCGATAGCCGCCACCGATAAAATCCTTGGAGATGTCCGCAGGCAAAAAGCTTTGCAGGAACAAGCCGCCAGAGAGGCTGAAGCCGCTCAGCGCGAAATAGGAAGAACAATAGCCGAACTGATGAACAGAAAAAAGGAGCGCCTGGCAAGAGAAGCCCAGGACTCCAGTGCGCCCAGGCGGACAGACTATACTTATTTGGCAAGCGGAAGCATGTTGGATTGGCCGCTGACCGGCAGGATTACCAGCACGTTCGGGAACAGGGTACATCCTGTATTCAGGACGAGATCCAACCACTCCGGGATCGACATCGCGGCCCCGGCGGGAACTCCCGTCAATTCAGCCGGCCCCGGCGAAGTTCTTTATGCGGGATGGCAAAGAGGTTTTGGGCAGGTAATTATAATTGACCATGGCAGGAATATCTCCACCGTGTACGCGCACCTTGGCGCCGTAAACGTAAGAGAGGGCGACGCCGTCAGGTCCGGGACGAGAATAGGAAGCGTAGGCAGAACGGGAACAGCGACAGGGTTTCATTTGCATTTTGAGGTCCGCGTAGGGGCGGAAGCGCGAGACCCCTTGCGTTACCTAAAAAAAAGGTAAAAAATCTTTCAAAAAGGGGAGTTTACGATAAATGTTAAAAAATAAATACTTATGGATATTCATATTGATTGTTGGGTTGCTTTCTTCCTCCGTGTTCGGACAGGACATATCTGAATTTGAGCGCATATCCCCATTTACCCCCAGGGACCTTTGGCTGATGAAGCAGGCCAGGGCAATAATTGAGTCTTATCAGGTGGACGCGGGAGATAAAAAGGTAACTGAAGATAAGATTATCCACGAGGCTATAAGAGGCATGGTTAAAGCCTGGTCTGACCCTTACACGAGGTTTGTCAACCAGGATCAGCTCAAAAACGAACAAATCAGCCTTGAAGGCCAATACGGCGGGTTAGGAATGTACATCGGGGAAAGGGACGGCAGAGTTCTCGTTATAAGCCCGATAGAGGATACTCCGGCGGACAGAGTGGGAATAAAACCGAGAGATCAGATTGTAAAAGTGGATGATGAGGTAGTAGTGGGGCTTGATTCTCAGGAAATAGTGAATCGTTTGCGCGGGACTCCCGGCTCTGCCGTAACGGTTTGGATGAGGAGAGAAAACGAGGAGGAACTTTTAAAATTTGATTTGATCAGGGAAATAATAAGGATAGAAGCCGTAAGAAATGAAATGCTTTCAGATAATATCGGTTATTTAAGGCTGAACCAATTTAAAAAGAGAGCGGACGTAGAAGCTGAAGAAGCTATAAAGGAGCTTATCGGCAAAGGCGCCGAAAAATTAATATTGGATCTCAGAAATAACGGGGGAGGCCTTATAGACGTTGCGGTCAATATAAGCAGCTTCTTTTTGGACGATGGGAAAATCGTGGAGACCAAAGGCAGGATGGACAGAGCCAACGAGGTTTATAATGCCAACCCGGCCGGTTTCAAAACAAAAATGCCATTGATCGTATTGATAAACGAAGGAAGCGCCAGCGCTTCCGAGATAGTCGCAGGCGCTCTCATGGACAGGAACAGAGCCATTACGATCGGAAAGACAAGCTTCGGGAAGGGCTCAGTGCAAACTTTATTTAACCTGACCGATGGTTCAGGTATCTTTGTCACTATAGCAAAATATTTCACTCCATCCGGACGGGCAATAGACCACGTTGGCCTGGCGCCTACAATTGAAGTTGACGGCGACATTGAAAGAGATCGCAGTAAAGATATGCAGTTGCAGAGAGCTATAGAGGAAATTTCAAAGAACATTTAATACCGGTGTCAAAACTCGAATAAACACGCAATCAAAAGCATGTGACGAGAGGTGTTTTTCCAATGAAGGGAAGAATCGAGGCAATCATAGGGGCGCAATGGGGAGACGAGGGTAAGGGCCGTATAATAGACGCGCTTGGAGACAGGTTTGACATATTTGCCAGATACCAGGGCGGAGCTAATGCGGGGCATACCGTCATAGTTGACGATAAAAAATTTTTATTCCATTTGCTGCCGTCGGGGATGCTTTACCATGGTAAATTATGCGTTATAGGAAACGGCGTGATAATCGACCCGGAACTTTTGCTGGCGGAAATAAAAGAGCTGCAGGAAAAAGGCATGGACCGCGCCCGTCTTATGATAAGCCGGGTTGCTCATCTTGTTATGCCGTATCATAAAATTCTGGACAAAGCGCAGGAAGATTTTCGCGGCAAAGGGCAAAGGCTTGGAACGACAGCCATGGGGGTCGGCCCATGTTATGTTGACAAGTATACCCGTTACGGGCTCAGGCTTGAAGATATAGTGAATGAGCATAAACTCCGCTCAAAATTAGAGGGAATCATTGAAGAAAAAAATGCGGTGTTGACGCGCCTTTATAATCAGCTTCCCATCGCTTTTTCCGAGATATTCGATCTTGCCCGTCAATGGGGAAGGGAGATTTCTCCTTATCTCGCCGATACAAGTCTTGTTATTCACGAGGCTGTCAGCAACGGCAAAAATGTTCTGTTGGAGGGCTCTCAGGGAACGCTTTTGGATATAGATCACGGGACTTACCCTTATGTCACCAGCTCCTCTCCGGTTGCCGCCGGATGTTGTGTTGGGCTTGGGATTGCGCCTAAAAATATAGACAGGGTATTAGCGGTTGTAAAATCTTATACGACCAGAGCGGGAGAAGGGCCTATGCCTACCGAGGATAATGGAGAAACAGGAGAACATCTGCGTGATAAAGGCGGAGAATATGAGATAGGTACGGACAAGCCGAGAAGATGCGGCTGGATCGATATGATTGCGTTAAGTTATTCCATGAGGATAAATGGCGCGGAAGCGATGATACTTACTAAATTAGATGTGCTGACCGGGTTGGATAAAATAAAAATCTGTACCGCGTATGAAGTTGAAGGTAATTTGTATCATAATTTCATAAGCGAACTTGATTTTCTTTCGGAGGTAAAGCCGGTATATGAGGAAGTCCCCGGGTGGACGGAAGATATTTCCGAATGCCGCAGATTTGAGGAGCTTCCTGCTGCGGCGCAGAATTACGTGCGCATTATAGAAGAACGCTGCAAGGCCCCTGTCGTGTTCATTGGAGTTGGGCCTCAAAGGCATCAGTCAATAGATATGGGACTGTGACCATATAAAACAGGAGATAGCAATTATAATTACGGTAGATATAAGATTTTGCAGGGAAGAAGATTTTTCGCAAATCTTAAGCATTGACGCCGCTTCTCCTTACGCTTGGGCGCCAAATCTTTTATATTACGAACTTTTTAGAAAAGAAACTACAACAAGCATAGGCGCTTTTTCGCTGTTGGATGATAAGCTGGTAGGATATGGAGTATTGAATCTCGGAAAAAAAGATTCTTTTATTCTCAAGCTTGTCGTGGCTGAAGAACATCGCAGAAAAGGAATCGGAAGCCAGATACTTCTCGCTCTTTCGGAGGCGGCTCAGGCTTACGGGTTTGGTAAAATCAGCCTGAGGGTCAGGCTGGATAACGTGCCGGCGCACTCCCTTTATGTGATGTTTGGTTTTACGGAGGATGAAATTATTCCGAATTATTATCATGACGGAGCCAGCGCTTTGCTTATGTCCGCTTTGCTGCCTCTTTATATACCCGGAGATGATTCTCATTCTTATTAGTAACATTAAAATAATTTGCTGTGCAGCATAAAAAAAGGAGGATAAATTTTATGTCTGTTGGAAAAATTCGGTACGACATTTCTATCATAACTGATTATGATATTTTTCTCTTCAAACAGGGGACGCATTATTCCCTTTATCAAAAATTCGGCGCCCATATAATCGAAAACGGCGGTGAAAAAGGAACTTTTTTTGCCGTATGGGCGCCTAACGCAAAAAAAGTTTCAGTTATCGGTAATTTTAACGACTGGAATATATATGCCCACCCATTGGCATCCAGATGGGATGACAGCGGCGTATGGGAAGGATTTATTCCCGGAGTCGGTAAATGGGATCTTTATAAGTATCATATCGAATCAAAATTTAATGATTATACAGCGGACAAAGGGGACCCAATCGCTTTTGCGTGGGAAATAGCTCCGAGGACCGCGTCCATAGTTCACACGCTGGATTATACATGGAAAGACGGAGAATGGATGGCAAACCGTTATAAGCACACAGCTCTTGATAAACCATGGTCGATTTACGAAGTACATCTTGGCTCCTGGAGGCGGGACTGGACTACGGGAAATTCTCTTTCATACAGGGAGCTCGCGGACCAGCTAAGCGGGTATGTCGCGGAAATGGGATTTACCGCCGTTGAATTTTTGCCGGTGATGGAACATCCTTTTTATGGATCATGGGGATACCAGACGCTCGGTTTCTTTTCTCCCACCAGCCGTTACGGCACGCCCGAGGATTTCATGTATTTGATTGACCGTTTGCATCAAAAGGGAATAGCGGTGATACTTGACTGGGTTCCTTCCCATTTCCCTGCGGACGATTACGGGCTTGCGACTTTTGACGGAACCTGCCTTTACGAACATTCCGACCCGCGCAAAGGTTATCATCCGGATTGGAAAAGCCATATATTCAACTATTCCAGAAATGAAGTCCGGTCTTTCTTAATAAGCAGCGCCATTTTCTGGCTTGATAAATACCATGCCGACGGCCTGCGCATAGACGCCGTAGCCTCCATGTTGTATCTTGACTACTCAAGAAAAGAGGGGGAATGGGTCCCCAATATTTACGGCGGCAGGGAAAATTTAGAGGCAATTTCGCTGCTGCGCGATTTAAATAAGGAAGTCTACGGACGTTTCCCCGATGTCCAGACTATGGCTGAAGAATCCACTGCCTGGCCGATGGTCACCAAGCCCGTGCACCTCGGAGGGCTTGGATTCGGCATGAAATGGAATATGGGGTGGATGCACGATATCCTTGACTATATGCACGAAGACCCTATTCACAGGAGTTATCTCCATAATCAGCTTACTTTCAGCATATGGTACGCATTTTCAGAAAATTTCCTTTTAGCTTTGTCCCATGATGAAGTTGTATACGGGAAGGGTTCGCTGCTGGACAAAATGTCGGGGGACTGGTGGCAGAAAAGGGCTAATTTGAGGTTGTTATATGGTTTCATGTACGCTCATCCTGGTAAAAAACTTTTATTTATGGGGGCTGAGTTCGGACAGGGGCGCGAATGGAACCATGATGATTCTCTTGAATGGAGTTTATTGAGATACCCTGAACATCAGGGGCTTCATAAGTGGATGCTCGACCTGAACAGAGTTTTGAAAGATTATCCTCCGCTTTACGAGCATGATTTTGACATGTCCGGGTTTAAATGGATCGATTGCGGAGACTGGCAGCAGAGCATAATACTGTTTATCCGTAAAAGCAAAACTCCGGGAGAATATGTTTTAGCCGTATGCAATTTTACTCCGGTGCCCCGCGGGCACTATAGAGTGGGAGTCCCTGAATTCGGCTTCTGGAAGGAAATATTGAACAGTGACGCTTCGATTTATGGCGGCAGCGATATGGGAAATGCGGGCGGCATAGTCGCTGAACCTGTTTCCGCGCATGGTTGCCAGGCTTCGCTGCCTTTATGTATTCCTCCTCTGTCAATAACGCTGTTTTATAAAGAGCCGAAGAATAATACCTGATAAAAACAAACGAAAGGATGATCCCTCATGCCGGCGAAACATGTAAATATTGACGAATTATTGGAATTGGCTTATGAATCGGATTCTCAGAAAGAAATAAAAAAAATCGCAAAGAAAATACTGGAACATGATCCAAATCATCCGGAAGCCCTCCTTTTGCTCGCCGATACGTTGGAGGATGAAGAAGAGCAGCTTACTCTTCTGCAGCGCGCGTATGAAATAGCAAAAAAGAATTTTTACGCGGAGCTTAACGGTAAAGCGGATGATGAAACGCTTGAATCGGACAGCGGGATGGTATACGCGGCGATAATGCAGAGGATGATAATACCTCTGTCAGACAGCGGAAAAACGGATGAGGCGTTCCAATTAGCACAGGACTTGAGAAAGCTTGATCCTGAGAATCAAACCCACTCGCATCCGCTTTATTATTACATGCTATTGAAAAAGAAAGATTTTTCGCGCGCTTTAGAGGAAACCATGAAAGATTCCGAGCGCAGTTTAGCATGGATTTGGTCGCGTTTCATCGCCGTTTTCATGTTATCCGGGGAGTGCGATTTATCCATGAAAAACTTTTGGGAAGCAGTTCAGATGGCGCCGGATGTGCCATTTTACATGTTTGGAAAATACGAGGACCCTGTCGGAAATTCTGAAGATGACGAAGAGGACTTCTCATTCGCTCTTTTATTCTCCGAACACATAACCTGTAATTCCGAAGAATTGACGGCATATGTAATAAGCAGGGCAAATCTTTTCGGGCTCCTTTCAAACAGAATAACGAATGAAGACCCCGATGAATACGATGCGGCCATTGAGATATTGAGATTTTCCGGATTGATGGACATTTACCTGAAATTATTGGATGAGTTTGAGGATAAAAATTATCCTGACGGATCCATTATAAAAATAATAAGCGGACTGCCATGTTAGAGGACCTTTCCGCACACCTGCTCGACATATCCCAAAACAGCATCGCGGCGGACGCGTCAAAAATCATGATTACCATGCGCGATGATGATTATTTTGAATTTGAAATATCCGATAACGGCAAAGGGATGAGCGAAGAGCAGGCCGCTTCCGCAATAAACCCTTTTATCACAAGCAGAAAGACAAGAAGAGTGGGGATGGGGCTGCCTTTCCTCAAACAAGCTTCGGAATTGTGCGGGGGAAAATTTGACCTCACATCACGGCTGGGCGCGGGAACAACCGTTTCCGCAAGCTTTGACAAATCAAACATAGATATGCCGCCGGCTGGGGACATCCCCGCGTCGATTTTGACGCTGCTGATCGACGCCCCCAAAATACACTGGATTTTCCGCTATGAGAAAAATAACAACGCATTTGAAGTTGACTCAAAAGAGCTTGAAGATGCCATTGACGGGTTGAAATCATTGAGTTCCCCTGATATTGCGCTTGGGGTTCTCGAATATCTGAGAAACGGGATCGAAGAGCTGTGACAGAGAAAGAAATATCTTTAGTCATAGGCACAGCGGGGCACATTGACCACGGAAAAACTTCGCTTGTAAAAGCGATAACCGGAATAGACTGCGACAGGCTGAACGAGGAGAAAAAAAGGGGGATAACCATCGAGCTTGGATTTGCCCCTTTAAAACTTGACGACGGAAGGATCATAAGCCTGATAGACGTTCCCGGGCACGAAAGGTTCATAAGGCAAATGGTCGCGGGAGCTTCGGGAATAGACGCGGTTTTCCTTATAGTCGCGGCGGACGAGGGAGTAATGCCGCAGACAAAAGAACACCTTTCAATATTACAATTGCTTGGCGTGCGCAGCGGATTGGTGGTAATGACGAAAATCGATAAGGTGGACGCCGAATTTGCGGAGCTCGCGAAGGACGATGTATGTTCCCTCCTGAAAGGGACATTTTTGGAAAATTCCCCCATAATATCCGTATCCTCCCATACGGGAGAAAATATTCCCCTCCTTCTCACAGAGATAAAAAAGTTGGTCAACGAAGTTTATCCGCGCCCGCGCAAAGGGGAGCTGTTCCTTCCCATTGACAGGGCGTTTCCCATTTCCGGGTTCGGGACCGTGATAACGGGAACGGCTCATCGCGGGATAATCCGCCAGGAGGATGAAATAGAAATTTTGCCGTCCGGGCTTGAAGGAAGGGTGCGCAATGTCCATGTGCACGGAAAAACGGTCAATGAGGGTTGGGCGGGGCAGCGTATAGCCGCGAACATCTCCGGGATCTCGGTCGATAACATAAAACGCGGCGACGTCCTCTGCGCCGCCGGCATATATCATAATACAAGCTGCTTTGACGCCATGGTACGCGTCCTTGAGACGTCCCCCGAAGCTATCAGGCATTGGCAGAGGGTCCGCCTGCTGATCGGGACTTCCGACGTATTGGCAAGGGTATCGCTGCTGGGCGGGAAAAAAATAGAGCCGGGGGCGGATTCGCCCGTACAGGTTTTCACGGAGGAAAAAATAGTATGCGCCTACTCCCAAAGGTTTATTTTACGGTTTTACAGCCCGCTGAACACCATAGCGGGAGGAAAGGTTCTGGCCCCATATTCAAAACGCGTAAGCGGGAAAAAAGCGCCCGAACATTCCCAAAAGCTGCTGCGATTTTCAGTAACCGCCGACGTAACGGACAGGCTTGAATTTATAACCGAAAGGCATGGATTATTTTCAATAAATCAAGCTTCAGCTTCCTTGCAGGAAAACGTAAAGCAAACTTTTAACACAGCCGAAAAACTGGAAAAAGCAGGCAAAATCTTTATATTACGGGATAACATAAAAAACGACGATAAAGTTTTACTGTTGTCCGCGGCGAAATTAAAATCAATAGAAGAGGAAATCAAACTTATATTAAGGGAGTTCCACGCCTCCAGACCGGCGGAAAGAGGGATCCCCGCAAGCGAATTGTCACGCGCCGCCCCATTCTCCAAATTAAAGCTTTCCATGAAAGAAATAAGGCTGCTTCTAAAAACTCTGGAGCTCAACGCTTCGCGGCAGGATGATTCGATAATATCCGAGCCGGATTACGTTTACCTGTCGGATTTCACTCCAAAGGACGACAAAAAGCATCAGGGCCAGATAAAGTTTATCCTTGATATGTGCAGGCGATGCGCGTTTCAGCCTCCGTCGATCGAGGAGGCGCAGGAAGAGCTGAAATGCGCGGCAAAAGAGTTTAAACTTACGCTCGAGAGCATGAAAAATTCGGGAGAAATATCGGTCGTATCGGGATTTATACTGTCGCGTGAAATTGAAGGCAAATTTCGCGAGATAATAAATAATATAGACGGGGAAATAACGCTGGCAAATGTGAGGGACGCGACCAAAAGCAGCCGCAAATATATCGTGCCGATGCTCGAATATTTTGACGCGAAAGGTATAACAAGGCGCGTGGGAGAAATAAGGATACTGAGGCGCGGAACTTAGAGCCGTTGGCTCTTTTCTGTACAAACTTTTCGATACTAAATTTAGTTTTTACAGTGTTTTATGTGCCTGAACTTTGTGCATGATTTTGAGAGGCGCTATAATTATGGACTTTCATGGAAAAATAGCAGTAATCACCGGAGGAGCCAACGGTATCGGCAGATGCATCGCCGAGCGCTTTTTGGACAGGGGGGCCTTGGCTGCCATAATTGATATTGACGCGGCATACGGAGCGCGGATGAAAGAAAAATATGGAGACAGAGCGCTGTTTTTCGCCGGGGATGTGGGAGAGGAAAAGGCGTTGGATGCTTTTGTGGAAGCCGTTTTGTCTCGCTTTCCAAAGGTGCATTATCTCATCAACAACGCTATGCGCTCAAAGGGAGGCATTTTATCCGGCTGCGGATATAAGGATTTTGAATATGCTTTGCGTGTGGGGGTGACCGCCCCATATTACCTTGCCATGAAATTGAAAGACAGATTCGGCCCGGATGCCGCCATCGTCAATATTTCCTCCTCGCGCAGCAGCCAGTCCCAGCCGGATACCGAAAGCTATACGGCCGCCAAAGGCGGTGTCGCTGCGCTGACCCATGCCCTCAGCGTATCCTTAGCCGGGATTGCCCGCGTAAACGCAATTGCGCCGGGCTGGATAGATACGTCGCCCTGGCATGAAGGTCATCCCGCACCGCAACATTCGGATCCAGACCGCTTTCAGCACCCGGTTCGCCGGATAGGACAGGCGGAAGATATAGCGAAGCTCGCTTTGTTTTTGTGCGGCAAGGATGCCGGATTTATCACCGGGCAGGAAATATTTGCCGACGGCGGCATGTCCAAATTGATGATTTACCACAACGACTGCGGCTGGTCATACCAGCCCGGCGGCAAGTAGATTTTTGCGATCCTGACTTTCAACGGCAAATCGTAAAAAAGAGCCGGGTACCTGTTCGATACCCGGTTCATTTTGTTTTGTTTGGGTGCCTCTCTTAACTTAAAGCCGTTGGCTCTTTTCTGTACGAACTTTTCGATACTAATCCTGAACTTTGGGCATGATTTTGAGAGGCGTTATAATGACATTGCCCGTTTGTTGCGCCCGCTTTTGTTTACGGCCTCTTGCTTTATTTTACGTCCTGATATGCTTTTATTTAGCTATCAGTACATTCCGTCCATTCCGCCCATTCCGCCGGGCATTGCGGGAGTATCTTTCTTTTCCGGTTTGTCCGCGATTATTCCTTCGGTCGTAAGCACCATGGCGGCTATCGAACCCGCGTTTTGAAGGGCTGAGCGAGTCACCTTCACAGGGTCTATTATGCCGGCGGCGACCATGTCAACATATTCTCCCGTCATGGCGTCCAGTCCGTGGCCGGGTTTAAGCCCGCGCACCTTTTCCACCACCACATCGCCCTGGTATCCGGCGTTCTCGGCTATAAGGAAGAGAGGAGATTTAAGGGCTTTAAGAACTATCTGAGCGCCTGTCTTTACATCTCCTTCAAGTTTGCTTATGAACTTTTCAAGGGTAACGTAGGAATTCATCGCCGCCACTCCGCCGCCGGCGACTATGCCTTCCTCGACTGCCGCGCGCGTGGCGTTGAGGGCGTCCTCTATGCGGTGCTTCAGTTCTTTCTGCTCGGTTTCGGTCGCGGAGCCAACCTGTATCACGGCTACGCCGCCGACAAGCTTCGCAAGCCTTTCCTGAAGTTTTTCCTTGTCGTAATCCGAAGTTGAATCTTCGATCTCTTTTTTGATCTGGCCCGCGCGTTTGCGGATTTCATCGCTGTTGCCGCCGCCCTGGGTGATGGTGGTATCCTCTTTTGTGATGCGGACCTTCTTAGCGCGGCCAAGCATTGAAAGCTCGGTATTCTCGAATTTAAGCCCTATCTCTTCGCTTATTACCTGCCCGCCTGTCACTATCGCTATATCCTGGAGCATGGCCTTGCGGCGGTCGCCGAATCCCGGCGCTTTGACGGCCGCGACCTGCATTACGCCGCGAAGTTTATTGACGACGAGCGTCGCGAGGGCTTCGCCTTCGACGTCTTCGGCGATAAGTATAAGGGGCTTGCCGGTCTGGACTACCTTTTCAAGCACCGGAAGCATGTCCTTTATACTGCTTATCTTACCGTCGTGGATGAGGATATAGGCGTCGTCGAATATAGCTTCCATGCGCTCCGGGTCTGTGACCATATACGGGCTGATATATCCTTTATCGAACTGAAGCCCCTCGACCATTTCAAGCGTGGTGCCCAATGTCTGGCTGTCCTCGACGGTTATGACCCCTTCTTCCCCGACTTTGTCCATCGCCTCGGATATCAATGACCCTACGGCGCTGTCGTTTGCCGATATTGAAGCGACCTGAGCGGTTTTCTCTTTCCCTTTGACCGGCGTTGATGATTTCTTAAGCTCCTCAACGACAAAGTCGATCGCTTTTTCGATTCCGCTGCGCATGAGCATACCGTTTGCGCCTGCCGCGACGTTCTTCATTCCTTCGGAAATGAGAGCGCGCGCAAAAATCGTTGCCGTAGTCGTGCCGTCGCCCGCTATATCGTTTGTTTTTGAAGCCACTTCCTTAACGAGCTGGGCTCCGGCGTTTTCAAACGGGTCTTCAAGGTCTATTTCCTTTGCTATGGTGACTCCGTCATTCGTTATCGACGGGGAGCCGAATTTTTTTTCAAGAACTATATTGCGCCCTTTAGGCCCCAGCGTGACGCCGACTGTATCCGCCACTTTATCTATTCCGCGCAGCATGGCGCGGCGCGCTTCTTCTCCAAAAGAAATTATTTTTGCCATGGTTATTTTCCTCCCCTTAAAAATTAAGAACTACTTTTCAATTATCGCGAGGACATCGCGCTCGCTGAATATTACGTACTCTTCGCCGTCAACTTTTACCTCGGTGCCCGCATATTTGCTGAATATTATACGATCCTTGACTTTTACCTCAAGGGGCAGCTTTTGGCCATTTTCAAGGACTTTCCCGGTCCCCACGGCCATAACTTCTCCTTCAGTCGGCTTTTCCTTAGCGGTATCCGGAAGCACTATGCCTCCTTTTGTTTTCTCCTCTTTGCTTAGGACTTTCACTACTAATCTGTCTCCCAGTGGCTTCAAATTCATGGTTAGACTCCTTTCTTATTTTTTATTATTAGCACTCTTTAATCAAGAGTGCTAATTTTTTTACATGATAATATTAACGAGTGAATCATGCAATTACAAATTTGCTCTGTGGTAAATATTCTTTATTATGTATATTTATCTCTTTAAATCTCAATTATTTTTTGATTTTCAGTATATTTTGATTAACCGGGAGCGCGGGCGTCTTGCCCGCAATTAATTAAATAAAGCGGGCGTCCCGCCCGCGTTCTCAAAATTCATCAAATTGCCATGAAAGCTGTTTTTCGTCTTCGCGCTAAGCCGGAAAATAAATACCATTAATTTTAAAACTTTAAATATTTTGAATAGACTATTTAGGTTATAATGTATCCTATATTAGTTTAAATCGTCAAAGGCTAACGCATTACGAAGAAGCTGAAAAAATAATACCCGCAAAAAACTACACATACGAACGGCAAGGTGCATAGCATGGGATTAACGATGAAACCACGGGAATTGATCAAGTTTTTAGAGCCAAGCAGAGGAGGATATGCAGGAAATCTTGTTATCGAAGGTTAAAATTTTTTCCGAGTTTGAAATTGTTGTTTGAACTTATAGCGCCTCTCAAAATCATGCACAAAGTTCAGGCACATAAAATACTGTAAAAACTAAATTTAATATCGAAAAGTTTGTACAGAAAAGAGCCAATGGCTCTAATATTAAAGGGGGAATTTAGTATGTCTAAGTCTCAAAAATTCTTTGTTTGTAAGCGTTGCGGTAATATGGTGGGTTTTATCGACGACAAGGGCGTTCCGTTAGTGTGCTGCGGCGAGAACATGGCGGAGCTTGTGTCCAATACTGTTGACGCAAGCAAGGAAAAGCACTTGCCCGCTGTAAGCGTTTCGGGTAACAGTATCGGCGTTCAGGTCGGCAGCGTGGCTCACCCTATGACAGACGAGCATCATATCGCGTTTGTGTATGTGGAAACCGAACGCGGCGGGCAGCGCAAAAGCTTAAAGGTCGGCGAGGAACCGAAGCTCGCGTTTAGCGTTGTGGACGACAAACCGGTCGCCGTCTACGCGTATTGCAATCTCCATGGAATGTGGAAAACGGAAATTTAACGGCAGATAATTAAACCCATGCAGCAATCATTGTTGTTGGCAAGCGGCGGCATAATGTTCATTTTCGTTATGACATGCCTGGGGTCCGCGACTGTATTTTTCTTTCGTAAGTCCATGCCGGGAAAATTTCAGCAAATTTTCCTCGGATTCGCGTCAGGAGTGATGATAGCAGCCTCCGTATGGAGTTTGCTGATACCGGCCATCGAAGCGGCGGAAGCCCGCGGGCGGATCGGGTGGATACCGGCGGCCTGCGGGTTTGCGCTTGGGGTTTTGTTTCTGATGGTCCTGGACCATATCATCCCGCACCTGCATCCGTTTACGGACGTTCAGGAGGGGCCGGCTTCCGCGTCAAAGCGTACGACGCTGCTGTTTTTCGCAGTGACTTTGCACAACATCCCGGAAGGTATGGCCGTTGGGCTTGCTTACGCTTTAGCCGCCCAGAACGGTAACGACCCGGCGATGTACGCGTCCGCGACAGCTTTGGCGCTTGGGATCGGTATCCAAAACTTCCCGGAGGGCGCGGCGATTTCGCTCCCCTTGCGTCAGGAAGGTTTTTCAACCGCCAGGGCATTTACTGTAGGTTGTTTATCCGGCGTGGTCGAGCCGGTTTTTGGCTTTATTACAGTGCTTCTCGCTCTGTGGATCGCGCCGGTCATGCCTTGGCTGTTGTCCTTCGCGGCGGGCGCCATGATGTATGTCGTGGTGGAAGAATTGATACCCGAAGCGCATTTGGGCGAACATTCCCACATCGGCACGCTGGGCGTTATGTTTGGTTTTTTGGTCATGATGGTACTGGACGTGGCGCTGGGATAACCGGGAGGCGGGTCCGTTAGTATGGCCATACGAGGGAGGCTAAAAATGTAATGGGGAAAATGGCGAAGAAATTTGTGTTGTTTTTTACGGTTGCGGCGCTCCTGATGAGCCTTGCGCCCGTGGCGGCGCGGGCGGATAACGCGGCTGCGTTAGCCGAGCAGATAAAGGGAATACCAGGCTTGGAGGGCACCGTGAACGACGGGCTTTCTATTGTCAACGTATCAGGCATCGCCTCCGGCAGAACTACAACGCTCACATTGAACATCAGCGACGGCGTAACGATAAATTGGGAGGCAAACTATAGCGGCAGCACAACCACGGTGGGCGCCCTGATTATTTTGCGCGGATCCGGAACCGGCGATTTCGATTTTAATGTCAAGGAAGGCGCTAAGATAGAAAATACGGGTACCGGCAGGACCATCCAAGCGGAAGGCAGCAGCGCCGATATTAAGGTAAGCGGCATAGTTGCCGCCAACAGCGGCACCGCCATTCACACAAACGGCCAAAACGCCGCGGTCACCGTCAGCGAAAACGGAATGGTCTACAATTCCGCAACTACCAACGCGCAGGTGACCATCCATATGACGTACGGCGCAAGCTCGGGCGAAGACGATCCTAACACGATTGTGACAGTGACGGGTCACGGCAGTGTGAAATCGCTGTCGGGCGTCGGCAATGGCTATGCTATCCAAACATACGGCAGCGTGATGATATCGGACGACGCCGAGGTGTTCGCCTCCGGGACGGGCGGGAGGGCAATCAATGTCCTCGGCGCTGGTTTCGTCACGGTGCAAGGCGGAACTGTATGGAGCAAAAACGGCATAGCGATCTGCGGGCGCAATTTCATTACCGTGAGCGGGGGATTAGTGTACAACGAGAGCTCGAGCACCGGTTACCCTGTCATCGGCACGGGAGCGGAAACCGGCGCTTCCGTAGAGGTATTTGTGAACGAGACCGGCCAGGTGGAGGCGAGGGGAAATGGCGGCTATGCCATCAGCACCCCCGGTGATGTGGTAATAGGAAATGACGCAAAAATCAGCGCCGCAACGGGGCGGGGCATCAACGTCAGCGGCTCCGGCAACGTCACGGTGAACGGCGGCACGGTTTCGTCCACGACAGGCAACGCAATCCACGCAACCTTAGGCTCCGTCACGGTGAGCGGCGGCATAGTTTCGGCCACGACGGGCTACGCCATCGGCGGGACCGCAAGCAAGGGAGTCACAGTAAGCGGCGGCTTTGTTTTTGCCTATGGCGGCAACATAACCGGCAATAATAATGTGGTGCAACGCTCTTTCACCCCCGCTGCCCCTGGCGCCGTAGTCGCGTGGGCCAGACCAAACATTACCCCTCCCATTGAGTATGAGGTGGGTTCCAAAGACCTTAGAGTTTCCCCCTCCGGCACTGAGGTAACATGGACAGGCGGAGGCATCAGCTACATAAGAGAAGATGGTGGAGGGAAAAAAGAGTTTTTCCCCATACCCGAGGTAATAGTGAAATACGATGCAGGGCACGGACTCTTTTTTGATGTCGCGAAAAGTAAAAGCGATACAGAATCCCCTTTCACCATCGGACCACCCGAATTAGTCAATTATTATCGCGACCAGGACGAACATTATGAATGGAGCATAAGCGGCAATTCTGGTACACTCGAGCTCATAGGCTTCACGTGGAACACCTCCATTCCTGGCGATGCAGTCGCGCTGACCATCGTGGATTCCAATGCCGAATCCCGTAGCAGCCAATTCCAGTTGACCATTGAATTAGAGGGAGACAACTTCTTCACCGTCACTAACAAGCAGGATGAGACTTCGGTTGGTATCTGGACCGAATCCGTGAGCCTGACCATCGAGGGTGATGGTACTCTAAATGCCGCCGGCAGTACGGATACAGGAGCTCCTGATAATCCTGTTATCCCTGTCACCGTAGGTATCTTCGTGGATAATGCCGATATCACAATCAAAGGAGGCACGGTCAATGCCATTGGCGCCAACTATAAAACCGGCGGAGTGGGTATATACGTCTTGGACGGCGATATCATAATTGAAAGAGGCACTGTCACGGCAATTGGTGACGGACCAATCGGCGGCGTAGGCATCTTCACCGTTGATGGTATCTCCGGCATCGATCATAGCGGCGAATTTTATGGCTTGATTAAAATCAAAGGAGGCACGGTCACGGCACAGGGCTCAGCGCAGGCGTTTTGGACTAGCGTCTGTACCGAACCATGGACGAAGCCTCGTGAGGATCCTCCAGACAGCGTGGTCGAAGTGCCCCCAAATTTTTCGATTCCAGAAGATTCCTACATCTACTGGCAGAGCACAAGGGCCGCCCACCCTGGCGATTCTGGGACACTGTTTATTGCTGGCCCTCCTCAGGAGGGCGAGCGTTATACGTCTGACGACATAAAAGAATACAATCCAGAGCATAAATACGTCAGGATCGCCACGCGCCCGCTTGCGGTGATAGTACAAGCCCATCCGATCAGCGGTGAGACGGGTAAGGCATTGACCGGCGGCCCCGGCAATTTGGAGGTTGATATCCATTTGTATAGTGATGAATTGTTTTTCACCACAAATCGATTTACAAACGGATACATAAGCGCTATTTCATGGTTTGCCGACATGCCGAGCGGCGTAACTGTCATGGTGGAAAGGACAGACGGTAACAATATCAAACTCACTTTCAGCGGCATACCGGCATCGGTTTCCAATAGGCCGTTCAATATCACCATACCCGGGAACGTGCTCTCAAGCGGCGCTGACCTTCAAGTGCAGTTCAACCCCTTCGCGAGATTCAATATTATCAGTGTCAACGATTGCGGATGCAGCGCCGCGGACGCCGGAACGCTGGCCCTGATGCTCATCCCGTTGCTTATATTCATGAAAAAGCGCGAAAAATAACCGGAGGCGTCCCGCTTGCATTTGCCACAACCTCTTAAAAACAAAATACGGAACGCTGTTAGTAAAAACAGCGTTCCGTTCGTTATATCTTCATCACTGGCGAGGCTAAACGCTCAGGCTCTCCACTTCCTCGCGGGTCAAGCCGGTTGCCGTAACAATTTGGTCAAGCGACATGCTCATTCCTAAAAGATTTCGAGCTATGGCAAACGCTTTCCTTTTCTCCCCTCTTTTTTCCCCTCTTTTTTCCCCTCTTTTTTCTCCTCTGATCTCCCCTCTTCTTTCAGCGGTTGCTATATTCGAGTCCTGATCAGACTGGTACATCCTGCGGCTGCGGAAGATAGCCCGCTCACGTTCGTCTTTGCTGACACTCATTAACAAGTTTCCGGCCATCTGCAACGCCTCCTTTGATTCAATGACCCTGTTCACCGTTTCACGGTACTTGAGGATATTGGCATAACGAAAGAATACTGCCCATTTCTCCAAGTCCGTCATATCATCGACAGATTTTTTTATTATCTCATTAAGCTTACTCAATTCCACGTATATTACATGGATCGCGTCAGACAACAAGTCATTGGTTGTATCGTGACGCATGGAAAAAGAATTTACATAGTCCGGTAATTTCGGTAAAACAGTATAGGAGCAAAATGTCACCTGATATGTCTGCGCCAGTTCGTCATACCGTCTGCCCTTTGAACTCTGTGAGGAATGAAGATCGCACATATAGTATACGCTCTTCCCTTTGATGTTTTCATGCTCTCCGCCTATTTCCTCCATATAACTGGCTTGAATTTCTAAATTAATTTGAGAACCATCGTCGATTCTGCAATTTACATCCAGCCGTTCCGCTTTTTCCTCGGTATCGCCAGGAGGAAGCTCATTGTTACGAACCACAACGTCAACCACCGGGCGTCTGATCGTCGCCGCTATCAAGTCTATCAAAACCGGCTTACTTTCCGGCGAAGTCAGAATCAGCTTAAATATTCGGTCATCGGACGGCGGCAGTATATCAATGTCCATTGGCAGTAAACTCATTATTTCGCTCCCCTCGGCTAATCCTTGTCTATTACCATCAGTATACCGCGCTTCCACGATTATTTCCATTGAAATTGTTTTTTTGATTTTTACTGCAATTTTTTAGGCAATAGCAAGCGGCATGGCACAATAAAAACAAAATATGGAACGCCGTTATTATTCCGGCAGGGATCCATCGTAAATAATTTTACGGAGAACTCCATAATCCGGGGAATAGCAGCGAAGGTTTTTGTTTTACTCCGCCTGGCTCAATATTTATTTAACGGCTTCCGCGTAGACTCTCTCGATAGCTTCCTTGGTAGGGGAGCCTTCGTGTATTTTCACTCCATCGATATAGAATGTAGGAATATAATAGTAATCGAATTTCGCGGCGTAGTCAGCTTCCTTCGTTTCGTCTATCTTTTCGATTTCGACGGAATTGTAATCCGGGTGTTCCCGGCAAACCTCCTCCATCAGCGAGAACGCTTTTTTGCAGTGAGGACAGGTTTCCGTCATGAACATTTTTACTTCCTTCATCTGAATATCTCCTCCGTTTAGAGCCGTTGGCTCTTTTCTGTACAAATTTTTCGACACTAAATTTAGTTTTTACAGTGTTTTATGTACCTAAGCTTTGTGCATGATTTTGAGAGGCGCTATAATTTTGATACGCGCTTACATTACGCCAAGTTTGACGAGAAGCGCCTCCAGCGCCTGCGGCCCGCTTGCGAGCAGTATGTTCGCGTCGAGAGAACCTGCGTTCTCTCCCGTTCCCACGGTCACATTCGACTTCGTGACAAGCGCGATATCCCCGTACTCGCCAAACATCACCGACACTATACTAAGTATTGACGCAAGCATATCGTGCGTCACTGAAGGTATGGTTATTCCGCTCGTCATACCCAAAAGCCCATTCACCGCGTTCAGAAATGACCCCAGCAGTATGTTGCCTATCTCGCCCAGCGCGCTGTCCGCCATCTCCTCAGGAAGCGAAGCCACGTCCATCTCCATACCGAACTGTTTTGAAATAAGCAGGGATACCAGCTTGCCGACTTCGCTCTCCCTTACGAGAAGCATGAAGTTGAATGGATCCTCGTTGTCCGACGAGGCGAACACCGCGGTATAGATAACATCAGGGTCGTCGTAGTAACTGTCGAGTTCGTATATAGATACGAGTTCTGCCTTCGGAATATCTATCTCGACCGGACAACCCAGTAATGCGGACATAGCCGTCGCCGCGTGCCCCGCGCCTATATTTCCAATTTCGCGAATCGCGTCAAGGTGCATCGCGTTCATTGAACTTAAATCAAGCATTGTTATCCCCCTGTCCAAGCATTTTTAAAATTGGCAATACCTAAATTTTATCATCATTTCTCCGAACATCTCCCAAAATTTATCAATTCGCCCAAGTCCGCCCATAAAATCAAATATGAGGCTGTAAACAAAAGCCCGCGTATATTAACAGGTAGTATGAACTGCTATAATTAGCTAAGGGGCGATTGATTTTTATATATTATTTCACAGGAGGAGATCGTTGTGAATACGATAACGGATAGTTTGAAAGGAAATTTTGATTGAGAAATTTTCTATGCGTGAGTATGATTTGTGTTTTAATAATGACAGGCAGCGTTAATGTTCGGGCGTCTGAGTTTGAGCCGCCATCCATGCGCGGGCTGTGGGTAGCTACGGTGATTAATTTAGACTGGCCCTCAAAGCCCGGACTTAGTAATGAGCAAATGATGGCCGAGGCCGACATTATTTTAGACCGAGCCGCCGAAATTGGTATTAACGCAATCTTTCTCCAGGTGCGCCCTGCGGGGGATGCCATCTATAATTCATCGATTTTCCCGTGGTCGGAGTACATCACCGGAACTCAGGGGCAAGCTCCCACAGGCGGCTGGGATCCGTTAAAACATTGGATAGACAGCGCCCACAGCCGGGGGATCGAGCTTCATGCCTGGATAAATCCTTACCGGGTCACTCACGCTGCCTCCAGGATAACCGACGTCAGCCGCCTTTCCACAAACAATCCCGCCCGGATGAATCCAGCCTGGGCACGGACTCATGGGCAGGCGCTGTTTTTAGATCCCGGCCTGCCGCAAGTTCGCCGTTTGGTTGTTGACGGGATTGTGGAATTGATCACTAACTACAACATTGATGGAATACATTTTGACGATTATTTTTACCCCGGACGGGACTTTAACGACGCTGCCGCCTTCGCGGCCTTTGGCGGAGGATGGAGCAGCATCCACGATTGGCGGCGTGAACAGGTGAATATCCTTGTTCGCGATACCCAGCAGGCTATCCGCGCCACCCGCCCCAAGGTGCGCTTTGGCATATCTCCATTCGCTATCTGGCAAAACAGAGGAACCACCCCGTTGGGCAGCAATACCCGGGGGCGTGAGTCATACCACCAGATTTACTCGGACAGCAGACGCTGGGTTTTGGAGGGCTGGGTAGATTATATTGTTCCTCAAATCTACTGGCAGATGGGCTTCGAGATTGCGGACTTTGTCACAGTGCTCCATTGGTGGCGGGATGTGGTAAAGGGTACGGATGTTGACCTATATATCGGCATGGCCGCTTGGCGTGACGCGCGAAACGAACCAAACTGGGGCGGAGAGATTTTGCGCCAGCTGCGGTACAGCAGCCGTTACCCTGAGGTGGGCGGGCATTTGTTCTTCCGTGCCAGGTACGTAATGGGACATGTGGGCGCCCAAATCCGGAATTTTTACGGGGACGGGGACGCCCGGTAAGCACAATATAACTCTATCTGAACACCTTTTTGCGGGCGTCGAGCGGCTGGATTTCCTTTGGGTCGGGACTCTTCCCCATGGCGCCAAAAGGCATCTGCGCGACAAGCATCCAATCGGGGTCCAATGGCCATGTTTCCCTGGCTTTCGCGTCAATGATGGGGTTGTAATGTTGCAGTGACGCGCCGAGTCCCGCGTCCTCCAGCATCGTCCAGATCGCAAGCTGATGCATGGCGGAGGCGTGCTGCGCCCATACCGGAAAATTGTCCGCGTAGATCGGAAAACGGCTTTGCAGGTCTTTCACAACTTTCTGGTCCTCGTAAAACAGGATCGTGCCGTATCCAGCCATGAAAGAACCGACTTTACTTTCCGTCGCCGCGAACTTGTCCGGAGGGACCATTTCTCTCAGCGTTTCCATGACGATGTTCCACAGTTTTTTGTGGTGTTCTCCCAGCAAAAGGACAAGGCGCGTGGTCTGCGAGTTGAACGCAGAGGGCATATTTTCCAGCGCGAAATCAATTATTTCCTCGATCAGCGCGTCTGAAACAGGTGAGCGGCTTTCGATGTCATAGTAAGACCTTCTGTTTTTCAGTGTTTCTCTCAGGCTTCCATTCATTTTACATTCCCCTCCCAAAATCCTGCTCGGCAAAACTCTCCGCGAAAAATTTCAGCTTCGCGGACGGCAAAAAGCTGTCCCGCTCTATGCCGCATTCTGCCTATGAAGTAGTATACCATGAAAGTCATATATAGATTTGAATGTATAGTATCCGCAGATTTTTTGAGGATCCATCTTACGCGTGGCAACGAAAACAGTAGCCACGTCACGATTAGCGTCCTGCCGCGCGCTTTCTTTTAGATACGCGTCAAGTGCCGCATTGCCGCAAGCAAACGATTTCCGATCATGCGCTTTCGTAAGCGGGTCAATGCTGTATAGCAACCCGTCCATCTGCTACATCTTTCTTATATTTTGCCGCAGCGCGCCGCGCCTTCTCCGTCGGCTCCTTTGCAGGCGCGTTTAACGCCTCCAGCAAAGCCTGCTGGTCTTGAAGCGTTACACGAATGACATGATTTTCATTGATGACCCGGCCAGCCTCGTTTGAAATTGCCGCAATAATAAAATCTGAAAGATTAAGTCCTTGCAACTTAGCCGCATAGGTCACCACCTCTTTTAACGCTTGAGGAACGCGTACGTCAAAACGTGCGTCTTTTGCCATCTCTTGTAACTGTGTTTGCAAAGGAATCACCTCCTCATTAAATTGTACGGATTTATAACGTACATGTCAATGCCGATAAAAAATCTCATCCGCCGAATATACGGTAAATGAGATTTTTTATTCATTGTGAATTGGATTCTAATCCTCGTCCGAAACTATCATATCTCTGCCGTAAGCCTTAGCCTCAAATAACATCTTATCAGCGCTTTCTACAAAAGCGCACATATCATTTCCATAATTCGGCTCGATTGTCGCCCCGCCTATACTTACAGAAACAATATCAGCAGCGTCCGAATAAGCATGGGGAATTTTTAAATTTTGAACTGCGCTTTTTATACGCTCATATACGATTTTAGCGCCCTTCGCTGCCGTATTCGGCAGGATCACAACTATTTTTTCAGGGCTGTACCTCGCGATAAAATCCGTCTTGCGCGACATGGTATGGCTCATCTCTGAAGCAATAAGCCTGAGCACATCATCCCCCTTTGACCTTCCGTAATGATCATTGTAAGAAGTGAAATTATCTATATCTATGAATCCAATGGAAATCGGATTTTTTTCCCTGATTGCGCGCGCCCATTCCGACTTTATCTTTTCGTCATAACTTCTCCTGTTAGGCAGCAACGTAAGGCTATCAATAAGCTCAAGCCTCTCTATGGCTTTCTTTAACAAGGACAGGTCTACATGCGTCCCAACCCTGGTTTTTATTATCCCGGGAGAAAAAGGCTTAATAAAGTAATCAACCGCTCCAAGGGAAAGCCATTTTTCTTCCGTGTCAGGATCAACTTGAGCCGACGTAAGTATTACCGGAATACCTTTTAAATCTTTTATATTTTTGAGAACAAAGAGAACTTCTTTTCCGCTGATCTTTGGCATAGTGCTATCAAGCAGGACAACTTCAGGCCTATTCAACCTGGCTTTGTGTATTCCCTCTGCGGATTCAAGAGATGATATAACTTCATACCTGTCCTTGAGTATATCCTTGAGAATCCTTACGTCCACAGGGTTATCATCTATTATCAAAATTTTCTCCATTAGAGATACTCCTTCATTGTCAGGCTTTAACTGATTTTATTATGCACAAAATTCAAATCAAGGACAGACCTTAAAGGAAAAAACGTGCCGCCGCGAATAAAATTGCCATACAAACTATAACAATATTCAAATCTTTTGCTTTGCCCGTAAAGATTTTAAGCAACACAAACGATACCACACCGGCTTCTATACCTATCGAAATACTGTAAGAAAACGGCATCATGAAAAACGCAAACATGGCGGGCGCAATTTCTGTCCAGTCTTCCGAACAGATATCCTTTAATCCCATCATCATGTAAATCCCAACCAATATAAGAGCCGGAGCGGTTGCGCAAGCCGGAACTATTGAAATTAAAGGGCTAAAAAATATAGCGAGCAGAAACAAAACGGAAACTACAAGGGCGGTTAATCCCGTGCGTCCTCCCTGCTCCACCCCGCTGGCGCTTTCTATATACGATGTAACTGTAGAAGTTCCCAAGACAGCTCCGGCTACAGTACCGACTGCATCCGCCATGAGGGCTTCCTTAGCTCGGGGAAGATGTCCCCGCTGGTCAAGCATACCGCCTCTGTTAGCGACTCCCACAAGCGTACCAATCGTATCAAAGAAGTCTACAAAGAAAAACGTTAAGACCACAATCCAAAAACTTGGATTCCATACCAATGAAAAATCCATCTTCATAAAAATAGGCAGTATTGAAGGAGGCGTATCGACAAAACCCGCAGGTACTTCCGCAATACCAAATAAAACTGAAAAAAATGTTACCGCAACTATTCCTATCAATATTCCGCCCTTTACCCTGAAGTGTTCGAGTACCACCATAATTATTAAACCCGCGAAGGCTAATAATACGGGGATATTTCCTTTTATTTCGCCTAACTTTACAAGAACCTCATCGTCTCTTACTACTATTCCGGCCGCCTGAAGCCCTATAAAAGCTATAAAAAGGCCTATACCCGCAGATATGCCGAGCTTAAGCGATTTTGGGATCGTATTTACCACTAATTCCCTTAATTTTGTAAGAGTAAGCAGAATAAACAATATACCTTCTATAAATATTGCCGCGAGAGCTATTTGCCACGAGATTCCCATTCCCAGAACAACGCCGAAAGCGAAGAAAGCGTTTAATCCCATTCCTGGAGCCAATCCTATCGGGTAATTAGCGTAAATAGCCATAATAAAAGTAGCTATCGCGGCAGAAAGGCAAGTGGCGACAAGCACGCTTCCAAAGGGCATTCCGGTATTTTCCAAAATACTTGGATTGACGAATATTATATAAGCCATCGTCATAAAAGTCGTTACGCCCGCAAGCACTTCTGTTTTAACGTCTGTTCCGGACTCTTTTAGTTTAAATTGCCTTTCAATCCAATTCATATCAATTCACCTCCAAAATAAAATAAATTATCAAGTAACGAATAAATCAAGCAGCTTGTTACTTGTTATATTTACATAACCTCTGTCTGTAAGTTTAAGCTCCGGAATGACGGAAAGAGAAAGAAAGGACAATACCATACATGGATGGCTGCCTGTTATGCCAATGCTTGCGGCAGCCTCTTCGACCTGCTGCAAAGAAACTGCCACTGAGGAAGCTTTTTCAT
>Ga0099364_10001965_pt1 | contig 33181 bp, 29 predicted proteins | sample TergutTh196P3_FD_73070 | JGI IMG/M metagenome (GOLD analysis project Ga0099364, IMG submission 73070) | Microcerotermes parvus P3 segment gut microbial communities from Pointe-Noire, Republic of the Congo - Th196 P3 | ecosystem: Host-associated > Arthropoda: Insects > Digestive system > Gut ... | reverse complement strand
TATTGCGCAATAACAAATATTCGTACTTTTCATTTTTTGCACGCCAAAGCCCCTGCTCTCGCAGGGGCTTCAGAAAACGTGTTGTTTATGAAACTGTTAAACTAGGGCGGAATCCATAAATTCGCTCAAACCCGCAGAGGATTGCGGCTCGGAGGCCGCAATGACGCATGTTTCCGGCAAGGTCTGGCTTGTAACAATAATTTAAAAAGATAAATCAAAAATAATGGAAACACTTGCTATTTTGGGGGAGAATGGTGTATAATGATTCAGTCGGTTAAATAGGGGAAGATTGGGAAGAGTGGGAGAGAATTATTCAATGTTTTATGTCGGAGACATGATCGCGCATCCTATGCACGGTGCGGGGGTCATAGATAGTATCGAAGAAAAGAAGATGAACGGATGTACGCGCATGTACTATATTCTGAAGATGCCTTCAGGTGGCATGGTCGTCATGATACCGACCGAGAACACCGAACAAATTGGCGTCAGGCCGATTGTCGATTCAGATGAAGCGGACGCACTTATGGCATCCATACCGGAAATCGATGCGGAGATGACATCAAACTGGAACAGGCGATACAGAGAAAATATGCAAAGGCTTAAAAGCGGAGATCTTCTCGAAGTAGCGCGCGTCGTTAAAGGACTAATGACGAGAGATAATGAAAAGGGGCTATCTACCGGAGAACGTAAGATGTTGCATTCAGCGAAACAGATACTTATATCCGAGATAGTATTATCTAAGAAACTAACCTACGAAGAGGTCGAATCGCGTATTAATGCGGCGTTGGCCTGAATAATCAGGAGTTTGGGATTAAAAATCAGGAGTGAGGAGTTAGGAGTTTGAATAAACTCCCCATTGCTCGCTCCTATTTTTATTTCCATAGCAGAGGTTAATGGGGATGTTGTTTTTCTTTTCAAAGCTAAAAAAAGCGCGGACTAAAAAAATACCGACATGTTCCGCTGTGATCGCGGCAGCAGGAAGCTCGCAAAGGATGAATGGAGAGGACAAGCTTTTTGTTAAGATTCATGGCATTCCTGTTTTGGCTCATACGCTTAAAGCGTTCCAATCATGCGAATATATCAAAGAGATAATAGTAGTTACGCGAGACTATTATAAAGGACACGTCAGCGATATCTGTAGTCAGTATGGTATAACTAAGGCGGAAAAAATAATCATTGGTGGCCAAACTAGGTTAGTGTCGGTAACAAACGGTGTGTTTGCCGTGTCGGGAAAAGCGAAGTTGATAGCGATTCATGATGGTGCCAGGCCATGTGTTGACAATGGCATAATCGAACGCGCAGTCGAAAGTGCCGTCAAGTATCACGCTGCGGCACCGGCAGTGCCTGTGAGTTCAACAATAAAAAGAGTAAAAAACAGCATGATAATCGAAACAGTTGACAGGGGTGATTTGGTCGAGATACAAACGCCGCAGGTTTTTACATCCGAACTGATAAAGGCGGCGCTGACAAACGCCGGAAATAAGTCGATAGATGTCACGGATGACTGCAAGGCTGTAGAATTGATCGGTGCTACTGTCAGAATCACAGAAGGCTCACGGAATAATATTAAACTGACCACGCGTGAAGATCTGATTATTGCCGAAGCGATAATAAGAAGACAGGAATCACGGATCATAGGTCAGACAACAGGGATAATTCATGATGTAATGATGTCGGAACCGGAGGGTTGAAACTTTGAGGATTGGTTTCGGATTTGATGCGCACCGTTTCAAGGAAGGCAGGAAGTGCATACTGTGCGGAGTTGAGATACCAAGCGATTTTGGTCCGGATGGATATTCGGATGCCGACGTTCCGTTGCACGCGTTAATGGACGCAATGCTTGGTGCATTGGCTATCGGCGACATTGGTAAGTATTTCCCTGACACTGAAGAAAAATGGCATGACGCCGACAGCATCGAACTCTTAAAAAGGGTTTATTCTTCAGTTAAAGAGTGTGGATATATTCTCGGAAACGCAGATATAATGATTGTTTTGGAATCACCTCGTCTATCACCGTACATAGAACTAATGCGCACTAGGATTGCTGATGCTATTGGTGCGGATATCAGTAAAATCAGCGTCAAGGCGACGACCGAGGAAAAGATGGGATACACAGGAGATGGTACCGGCATAAATTCAACAGCAGTCGTGTTGCTTGAAAGAATGTAAACGTCAGTGCAGTGTTAAGGCAGTATATATTTACGAACACACATGGACGCAGATTTCGCAGCTCCATGTGTGTTCGGTGGCATTTTTAGCAATTTTGACATTCTAACGCTTTAGCTAAATCTTTCCGAGAGCTTCCAAAACTTTATCCGGTGTCGCCGGCGGGTCAACCCAGACACCGATGGCATTGTAAATCGCTATAATAACAAGATGGGTGTTGGCCATGGAGTGGCTTATCCCGCTTGCCCCGTAAGCGCCGTTGCTGCCGCGTGACTCTATGAAATGATGGTCGATCTGCGCGGCATCAAGTATGCCGGGCTTTTTATAATCGATCATGTTATTATTGAGAAGTACGCCGGTGCGTTCATCATAGATGAAATCTTCCAGCAACTGACAACCTTGGCTGAAATACATCACTTGATCGATCTGGCTCTCAAGCGAAATCGGGCGCAGAACCAACCCTGTATCCGCCACCGCGCCAAAACGCAGTATATCAACTTCGCCTGTTTCAGTATCCACAGCTACCTCGCAGTAGGCTGTATTCATAACATCAAGTTGTTTGCCCATTTCTCCGGTTGACCAGACGGAAAGCGGCGGCTTACCGGTGTAAGTTGCGACAAGATTTTGCTCGGTCGCATGAGCTAGCGGAACTCCCTTATCAGGATCGGCTTTGATAATTATCCTGCTGTCAACAATATCAAGATCTTCAGGTTTAAGGCCTTTAAACGGCCCCGGCTGCAGAGGCGGAGTACCAAGCATCCGAAATGGAGGAGGCGGGTTTTCCGCGTATATAATTGCAGCTTCAAGAATCATCCGGCGCAGTTTAATAGCGCATTCTTTCATTGCCCATGCGGAAGCAGTCGTGCCGTCAGATCCACCGCCGAAGGCACGGAACGGTGCGCGATAATCATATTGAATGTTAATATCTTCGTATTTGAGACCAAGTTCCTCAGCAGCGACCATCGCGTTACACTCAACGACATAAGCGCCGAACAGCGGCCCTTGTGTCGGCATGTGTACGGTTCCGTCACGGAATTCAAGCTTACATTTATAGTCAACACCGGAATGCCGTGGACTCATCTGGTAACGGAAGCTCTGGCCATGCATACGTCCATCGGGCAGTTTTTTTGTTCCCGATTTATGCCATTGCCAGTTCATAAGCTTTTTGCCGGCTTCGATGCATAAATCAAAACTAGCTACGGGATTGGGATCGTCCTTTGACGATGGGCCATGCAGGTTAAGCTGCGCGACGTCGATAGGATCCATTTCAAGTTTTTCGGCAATAAGATGGAGCGCCATCGTTATTGAATCCCAGTTAAACGGACAATGCTGGCCGGAAACGTACATAACTCCGCGGTTTGAATCGATTATTTCCATTCGTTGACGGATATTATCGCAACGTAGCGTGTTGTACGGTCCCTGTGTCAAATCGCCGACATTGCCGAAAGCAGAACTGCCGCGCGATCCGTTGTCGGCAACGGAGTAGTCTTCGACAGCGGTGATAGTACCGTCATTTTTAAAGCCAACCTTCATGTACATATATCGCTCTTTTGTCAGAAAATCGAATGTTTCCTCGCGCGTGTTGACGCAACGCACCGGCCTTCTTGCGCGCTTAGCCAGAAACGGTGTTATCTCCTGTGATTTGCGAAGGCCCCAGTCACAGTATTTACCGCCCATGAAAAGCCCTTCCTGAATTGTTTTCTCGTCCGGTATTTTGTAAGTCGCGCTGATAGCGTACTTTTCACGTACTGCGCCCTCTATATGCAGGTTTTCGCCCTCTCCTTGGTATGGATCCCGCGACCACCATGCAACTGAACCGGAGGGGTTTGGCAAGTGTGCAGCAAACGCGGGCATGTATAGGCTATACTCCGCTATATGATCTGCTTCTCTAAAGCCTGCCTCAACGTCCCCGGAGGTCATGTAGGCATAATACACATTTCCCTTTTTTGGAGGTGTGTCTTCGTCTACGGAGCGGCGTCCGAACCTTGGAGGATGATTTTCATCCGGACGGATTATAGGTGCGTCTTCGCAACGTCCTTGAAGCAGGTCTATGACATGCGGATAAACTTCCCATTCAATTTCCAAAGCGCGTAGTGCTTCGTCACAGATATCCAAGTCTTCTGCGACCACGATGACGGCTACTTCAACGCCCTCGCGATCCGCAATGTTGTCAAGCAGAGGTTTCGGCGCGCCCCATACCTCTCCGTGGCTTGATAAGTTTTTCAGCTCCTCGTCTTCCCAAGTGACAATGTCAACGACGCCCGGAATCGCGCGTGCCTTCGTAACATCGACGCTGACGACTTTGGCGTTGGCGTAAGGGCTGCGAAGAAACTTCGCGTGAAGCATACCCGGCAATACGTAATCCACACCAAACTTAGCCACACCGGTTGCAAGCGCATAAGAAAGCTTTCCGGGCAGGTTTCGCGTACCAACAACTTTAAAATTCTCCCTAAGACCGTTTGCTCCAGCAATGTCAGGCATTATCATTACCTCCTATATTTCATGCACCTTAAACTATATTCAATATAGGCATACTAACACAGTATTAATCATTGTTCAATATATCATCTGAAAAACACTGCTAAAAAAACTGTATACTACAATCAATGTTTCGTTCAATATTCTATTCACAGACATAATGAAATGTGATATAATACCATACATGGACGCAATTAGAGAAATTATTACAGACATATGGGGGTTGTTGCGCTCACTCGGGCAGACAATCAGCGTTTGGGATATCATCGATATCCTTATAATTGCGTACATCATTTACCGTGTCCTGAATTTCATGAGAAGAACAAATGCCAGCAGCGTAATTAAAGGTATTATTTTTCTGCTATTGATTGCATGGCTTTCAAATCTTTTCAACATGAAAGTTATCACATATTTAGTAAACCAGATATTGCTTATGGGTGTCGTGGTATTGGTTGTTCTTTTCCAGCCGGAATTGAGGAAATTATTTGAGCAGGTAGGCAGCAGCCGGATTAACGTGATTTTCAGGAAACGTGTCAAACTCGATAATGCTGACGCTATATTGCAAAGTGTGATATCCTCCGCCACAATTATGGCGGAAAGCAAAACAGGGGCAATTATTGTTTTTGAGCGGGAAGTAGGTTTAAACGATTACGCTGTGACCGGAACTAGGCTCGACGCAGATATTTCATCGGAACTGATAATCAGCATATTTAATTATGGTTCTCCGCTCCACGACGGGGCTCTATTGATAAGAGATGGGCGAGTTCTTGCCGCAGCATGTATGCTGCCATTGTCTAATAATGTTAACCTTGGCCGCGATCTTGGTATGAGGCATAGAGCTGGCGTTGGTATAAGTGAACGCTCTGACGCAGTTGCTGTAGTTGTCTCGGAGGAAAATGGTATGATTTCGGTGGCTGTCGATGGTATGCTTAAGCGGCATCTGCCGGGTGACACTTTAGAAAGATTGTTGAGAAGTGAGTTTATGCCGGCTGAGAATAAAAGACGTGAAAGAAGAAATAAGGTGAAGAAGTCATGATAAGGGAAAAGCTGGGTAAAATATTTTCCAGCAGGGTTTTTTATATTGTCTTCTCCATCCTCGTTTCATTTGCGCTGTGGATGTTTGTGGAGATAAATGAGAATCAGATGCAGAGGTTCACAGTTAACTATGTTCCAATCGTGCGGCAGAATGAGGAGCTTCTCACAGATAGGGGTTTGCTGATAGGTGCGCTCAACCCGGAAACCGTTTCGTTTACTTTTGAGAGTCCGCGTTCAGTAGAAACAAAATTAACAAATACAACACTTTCGGTGGTTATCGATTTAGCGGGCATTACATCGAGAGGAAGCACAAGCCTGAGCTATGATATTGAATATCCTTCAGATTTGGACATCAACTCTTTAAACATAGTATCTAGGTCTGTCAGCAGGATATCGCTGTACATAGATAGATTGGACACAAAGTCGGTCCCCGTCAATGTGGTGTACGATGGAGGAACTGCTGAGAATTATATTCAAGATTCACCGGTATTTAGCCCTCAGTCAATCACGGTTAGCGGTCCGGCTGACGTGGTTTCTCAAGTAGGAACGGCGCGGGTTTATGTAATTAGGGAAAACTTGGCTTCAACATATACGGATGATTTGAATTTTGTCTTATACGACGAGCGAGGTGATAGGCTTGATGAGTCTTTGCTTGATACGCTTACGGTCAGCGAAGAAACAATACATGTGAGCATACCGATCAGGATGGTAAAAACTGTGAACCTAGCGGTGGATTTCATATACGGTTCCGGTGCGACTTTGCAGAACACTATGTACTCGATAGAGCCGGCTACGATCATGGTCGCAGGCGACCCGGAAGACCTCAGGGATTTTAACACTCTAAACCTTGGGCCGCCCATAGACCTTACAAATTTTGAACAAAACAGATCCGTGCATATCCCTATTGCGTTGGAAAATCTCTACACCAGCCTTTCCGGAGAAACGGAGGCACTCGTCAGCGTTGAAGTGCGCGGCCTTGAGATAAAGTACCTAAGCGTCACAAACTACCAGTTTATCAACGAACCTGTTGATTTAACAGTTAATAGAATTACTCAGAGCACAGTCGTAAGAATCCGAGGAAGGGCCGAAGACTTGGAAGCTTTGACTGTTGATGATATTGTTGTCAGGGCAAATCTGTCAGATGTTAGCACGGGAACACAGCAGATTCCGGCAAGGGTAATAATATACAATTTTGACGGTGATTCCGATTCTATCGGAGCAATAGGTAATTATATTATTACAGTTGATATAAGAGAAACGTAGCATGTTCGGATATATCCGCCCTATGCAGGGAGAGTTGAAAGTCAGGGAGCTTGAGCGGTTCAAAGCTTGTTATTGCGGTCTATGCCATGCGCTTGGTAAGAAATACGGGATGTCGGCGAGGTTTATACTCAACTATGAGCTTGTCTTTCTATCCATGCTGCTGTGGGAGCCGTCTGAAACGCCTGTCATCAAACGTAAAAGATGCATAGCCAGTCCGTTCCGCAAAAAGCGGTATTGTGTCCGAAGTCCAGCGCTTGATAAGTGCGCCGGATACAATGTGATACTGACTTGGTGGAAGTTGCGCGATACTGTAGTGGATGAACACTTTATAAAGACTTTACCACATAGATTTGCTTCGCTTTTTTTGTCCGCCGCCTATAGAAAGGCTGCGCGGGATTACCCGGAATTTGATTGCACAGTACGGGAGGAAGTTGCAAAACTCGCTGAATACGAGACATTGGATATGTACTCACTTGACGGCGCTGCTGACAAGTTCGCGCAAATACTGACAGCTGCGGCACCTGAAACTGCGCCGGAAAATGTTCGTCGGCCAATGCTGGAGTTTTTATACCACCTAGGACGTTGGATATACATAGTTGATGCATGTGATGATTATAAAGAGGATGTTAAAAACGGGAGATATAATCCTGTTGCGGCGAGATACCCCCATGTTAACGGAAGAATACCGGACGATGGTTTAGAAAGGCTTGAAACTACTTTGACCCACTCTAATAATCTATTATGTTTAGCTTTCGAAATCTTACCGGAAAACACATGGACTGAAATAGTCAGAAACATGATATATATCAGCATGCCGGATGTATGCGGCCGGGTAATTACAACAATAAGGAATGGTATTGATTAATGAGCGACCCTTACAGCATCCTTGGAGTGCCGTCAAACGCTTCCGATGAAGAAGTCAAAAAGGCTTATCGAGAACTTGCGCGGAAATATCATCCGGATAATTATCATGATAATCCCTTGTCTGATCTGGCGCAAGAGAAGATGAAGGAAGTTAACGAGGCTTATAACACTATAACGCGTATGCGCGAGGGCGGAAGTAGTTACCAACCTGGTTCAGGATATTCGGGTTCATCCGCTTCAAGTGTTGAGGGAACTAAGGTTCGTCAGGCTATCAATTCCGGAGACATCAGGCTTGCGGAAGAACTGCTTAAGTCATTTCCCAGCAGAAACGCGGAATGGAATTTTCTAATGGGAAGCTTGTACTATCGAAAGGGATGGCTTGACGATGCACGACAGTATTTCCAAACGGCGGTAAGGATGGAACCTAATAACCCTGAGTATAGGCAAGCGCTCAGTTTTATGAGTCAGGGCGGTGGCGGGGGTTACAGACCTTACGGACGCGGAGCAGGTTCTCATCAGGGCTGCGATGCCTGTGATATATGCACCGCTTTGATGTGCATGAATCTGTGTTGCAGATGCCATTAGTATTTGGCTTTGCGCCTTATGGAACAAGAAATAGGTAGGGGATTCGTTTGGATGAATAAGAAGACTCGTACAATCACTTTATCTGCCTTGCTTTCGGCGCTTACTGTAGTGTCGCTCTATATAGCGTCGGTTTGGCCAACCGGGCAGTTTGGACTTGTAGCATTTGCATCACTGTTCGTTGCCGCTGCGGTAATCGAAATGAGGGTTGCCTCGGGATTTAGTGTTTTTCTTGTCAGCTCGGCTCTTGGAATGCTGATACTGCCAAATAAAGCGGCGCCATTGTTATTTATACTATTTTTTGGCTATTACCCAATAATTAAGAGCCTAATAGAGTCGATTGGTAACTTAATTATCCAATGGATACTGAAATTGGTTGTTTTCAATGCATCGCTGACGATTATATGGTTTTTCATTAGGTGGTTGGTTCCGGATTTTGGTGAGTTCACGCCGGGTGTAATGATAATCTATCTAGGTGGCAGCTTGGTTTTTGCTCTGTTTGACTATGGATTTACAAAAGTCATTTGGCTTTATATTAACCGTATATCGAAATACACAAATGAGCGAAATCGCCCATAGTGAGCAGAGAGTAAGCGATGCTGGAACGAAAATAACCAAGGACTTTAACCTTACAGGTATATGAAAGAGGATAATAGGTATATGATAAGAAGTATGACCGGCTATGGAAACGCTAAAGGGCTTTCAGGGAAAATTGAGATAACTGTTGAGCTAAAAAGCGTAAATAGCAGATATCTCGATTGCTCGATAAAACTACCACGCGTTTACACTGCATTTGAGGATTCGCTAAAATCCGCAGTAGGGAAGCATATATCGCGGGGGAAAGTTGATGTATATATCACGATTGATTCATCAAAAGCAGGGGATGTGGTGATAAAGGTAAATCGACCTCTAGCCGAAGCATACATAACTGTGTTACGTGCGTTGGCGAAAGAATATGATCTATCGGATAATACAAGCGTTATTGATCTTACGCGATTTCCGGATGTTCTGATAGCGGAAAAAGCCGAAACGGATCCGGAGCAGCTTTGTGCTGATATCTGCTGTGTTCTTGAGGAAGCACTTTCAGGTTTTGATAAAATGCGAGATAATGAAGGCGCAATGCTTTACAAGGATATAATGATGCGGCTCGAAGGGATCGAGAAACTTATAGGTCAAGCACAAGAAGTTTCCCCGAGAAGCGTTGCTGAATACCGGGTCAAGTTGGAGACAAGGATGCAAGAGGTTTTGCAGACAGCTGGAATTGATGAACAGAGAATTCTTACAGAAGCGGCAATATTCGCTGATCGTGTGGTAATAAACGAGGAGACGGTCAGACTGAGAAGCCATATCATACAATTGCGCGATATGCTTGACAGCAGCGAGCCGGTTGGCAGAAAAATCGACTTTCTTGTTCAGGAGCTTAACAGAGAAGCTAACACGATTGGCTCAAAAGGTAATGACGCAGAGATGGCAAGAATAACTATTGATCTTAAATCGGAAATCGAAAAGATACGTGAACAAGCGCAGAACATTGAATGAGGTTTACCTATGAGATTAATCAATATCGGGTTTGGAAATATGGTTTCGGCGGGGAGAATTATTGCGATTGTTAGTCCGGATTCCGCGCCAATCAAAAGAATTATTTCTGATGCGCGTGAGAAAAATATGTTAATAGACGCTACCTACGGCAGACGTACGCGAGCTGTTATTATCACAGACAATGGTTGTATTATACTCTCTGCGATACAGCCGGAGACAGTTGCCGGCCGTTTGATCGGTAAAAACGAGCAAGAGTCCGGAGATGTTGCCAATGAGCAGCAGTGAAGGCAAGCTCATTATTATTTCTGCGCCATCCGGCGCAGGAAAAGGTACTGTAATCAAACGATTAATAAAAATGCGTCCGGAACTTGTCTTGTCAGTATCAGCCACGACTCGAGCTCCGCGCAAAGGAGAAGTGGAAGGGAAATCGTATTATTTTGTCACAAGAATGCGATTTATTGAGATGATAGAGAACGGGGAGTTCTTAGAGTACGCTGAATACGTAGGCGAGTATTATGGAACCCCTGTCAAGCCGATAAATGAGCATGTTGAAAACGGAAAGAGCGTACTACTTGAAATCGAAGTGCAGGGAGCTAGACAGATAATGGCATTGAAACCGGATGCATTAACGATTTTTATTGTACCACCGGATATGGTGGAACTAGAGCGCCGATTACGCGGGCGGGGCACAGATTCAGAAGAGAAATTAGCTGCGCGGCTCGAGCGTGCGCGGATAGAGTTGGAAGAGAAAAACTATTACTCGCACATTGTGATTAACGATAAAGTAATCCGCGCAGCGGAAGAAATTTCTACAATACTAGATATGAAAGGGTGATAAATATGCTTTATCCTTCACTGGCTAGCTTGCTTAGTCAGGTCAACAGTCGTTATTTGCTGGTAAACATCATAGCAAGGCGCGCCAGAGATGTATCCGCAATCGCAACTGAACGTGATGAACCGTTTGAAGGCAAGCCCGTGTCGAAAGCGATCGAGGAGATAGCAAACGGCGAGTTGCGTGTTACCATTAATGAAGACGTATAGGCAGTTAAGACAAAATCGCTGATTCTCTATATGTTTAGTTCGCTATGGCTAATCATTTATGCCTGCCAAGGAGCTGGGATTTGAGTGATATTATTGCAAAAATAGCTGTTTCCGCAGCGACATATCCGATTGACAAACCGTATAACTATAAAATACCAAAAGTGTTCCATGAACGGGCAATCCCCGGCATGAGGGTTTTCGTACCATTCGGAGCCGGGAATAAGATGAGCGAGGGGGTAATCCTCTCGCTTGCGGCGGATAGCGGGCAAAAAAAACTAAAGTATATTGATTCATTACTTGATGAAGAACCGGTAATGGATGAGGAAAACATACGACTTGCACTTTGGATGAGTGATAGGTTTTTCTGTACGGTGTTCGATGCACTGCGTTCGATGCTGCCTGCGGGTATGTGGTTTAAAGATGGTGTACGGAGATTAGGCGACAAGACAGAGCGCTCGGTTGTGTTAAACGTAAACAGCGAAGAAGCGATTGAACTGGCAAAGCACAAACAAGATAACGCGCCTCGGCAGGCAGCCGTTCTAAGATTGCTTGCCGAAGTCGGCAATATGTCACTAAAAGAAATATGCGACCTGACGGAATCATCGTCCGGTTCAGTTAAAGCGCTTGAAAAGCAAGGTGTTTTATCAATCGAAGAACGTGAAGTTTTTAGAAGACCTGATGTAAAAATATATCAAAAGCCTAAACCTATTATGCTAAATGACGAACAGTGTGCGGTGTTTGACGAGCTCAAGGTGCTGCTGAGAAGTAAAAAACCGGAAGCAGCGTTACTATATGGTGTCACCGGAAGCGGGAAGACGCTTGTGTATATCAGGCTTATCGAAGAGGCTCTTTCGATAGGAAAAGCATCAATTATACTTGTGCCGGAAATAGCGCTTACGCCGCAAGTAGTGGGCATATTCACATCATACTTCGGAGATGCTGTGGCAGTCTTTCACAGTGCGCTTGGGGTAGGCGAACGGTACGATGAGTGGAAACGCACCCGTTCGGGATCTGTGAGGGTGGTCATCGGTACACGCTCGGCAGTTTTTGCGCCGCTGAAGAATATCGGACTCATTGTGGTCGACGAGGAGCAAGAACATACATACAAATCCGACAATAATCCGCGTTATCATGCGCGTGATGTCGCAAAATATCGCGTTGCGCGTGCCGGTGCGCTCTTGCTCTTGTCCTCAGCGACACCATCAATCGAAAGTATGTACAGCGCAAAATCGGGTAAGTATAAGCTTCTTAGTATTAAAAACAGATACAATGAAAGAGAATTACCGACTGTAATACTTGCGGACATGAAGCAGGAGTTGAAAAATGACAATGGCGGCTCAATAAGCTCTATTTTAAAGCGCGAACTTGAGCAGAATATGTTAAATGATGAACAGAGTATACTGTTTATTAACCGCCGCGGAACTAATCCGCTCGTCGCCTGCGGAGAATGCGGTTATACTTATCAATGCCATAGCTGCAGCGTGTCAATGACATATCATTCTGCAAACAAGCGCTTATTATGCCATTATTGCGGGTATTCCCTCACGTTGCCGGATGAATGTCCGGAATGCGGCGGAAAGCTGAAATTTGTGGGTGCCGGTACGCAAAAAGTCGAAGCCGAGCTCTATGGGCTTTTTCCGGGCATAAATGTTATTAGGATGGATGCGGATACGGTGTCTCGGCGAAACTCTCACGATAAGCTGCTGTCTCGTTTTCGCGAGAAAAAAGCACCGATCCTGCTCGGAACACAGATGGTCACGAAAGGTCTTGATTTTGACAATGTTACGCTGGTAGGCGTAATTTCCGCAGATTCATTGCTGTATATGGGTGATTACCGCGCACATGAAAGGACATTTTCACTAATAACGCAAGTTGTTGGGCGCTCAGGCAGGGGAGAGAAGTCAGGTAGAGCTGTAATTCAGACGTTCACACCCGCGCACGATGTAATAACGCTGGCATCAAAGCAGGACTATAACGGATTTTATGAACGCGAAATTATTTTGCGGCGCACCTTAGGCAGCCCGCCCATCCGCGATTTATTATCGCTCATGGCTATCGGTACCGATGAGACGGCTGTATTGACTGCATGTTCAAGGCTTCGAGCCGCAATGGAGAATTATTTCAGAAATTATCGTGATATAAAACTGTTGGGACCTGCGCCTGCGTTAGTTTCAAAAATAAAAAACAAATATAGGTACAGGTTGCTAATCAGCTGCGAGAATTCAAAGAATGTACGTGAAATCATTGCCCACGTAATAAAGGAATTCTCACGTGATAAGCAAAGCAGGGGAGTGACAGTATTTGCAGACTCTGACACTTATGATTAGGAGGTTGTTATGGCAATTAGGAATATTTTGAGAGAGGGCGATCCGTCGCTCTTAAAAACTAGTCGTGAGGTTACCGACTTTAACAAACGTCTCCACGTGTTGCTCGATGATATGCGCGAGACTCTGATTGAAGCCAACGGACTCGGACTCGCCGCGCCGCAGGTTGGCGTACTCAGAAGAGTTGTTCTTGTTATTGATACGCATATCGAAACTGATGATCTTGAGGAGCAGATCGTTGAACTTATAAACCCTGAAATACTCGCAAAGTCCGGAGAGGAGGCAGGCCGTGAAGGATGTTTAAGCAATCCGGGGCTTTATGGCATTGTTAAGCGTCCGGTACTTATCAGGGTAAAAGCACAAGATAGGTATGGAAATGATTTTGAGCTATGGGTTAAGGAACTGACTGCCCGTGCTGTTTGCCATGAGGTAGATCATTTAAATGGCATAATGTTTACAACTCTAGCAGAACGATTCCTCACGGAAGAAGAACTTGATGCGATAGCGGCTGAGGCAGCGGAAGGAGAGGAGACAGGGGAGGAGAGCGAAGAGAGTTGAGAATCGTTTTTATGGGGACGCCGGGATTTGCTTCTGTGTCGCTTGAACGTTTATACAAGGATGGGCATGATGTAGTTGGCGTCTTTACACAGCCGGATAAGCCGAGAAACCGCGGGATGAAAGTGAGCTTCAGTCCTGTCAAAGAAGTTGCGTTAGCGCACGGGTCAAAGGTATATCAACCTATATCTATACGTGATGGCATGGCGGCAAATATAATACGTGAGTTGAATTGCGAGATTATTTTTGTTGTAGCGTACGGTAAACTTTTACCTGTGGAAATACTAAATCTACCACTCTATGGATGTATAAATATACACGCTTCGCTGTTACCAAAATATCGCGGAGCGGCTCCGATACAATGGGCAATACTGAAAGGCGAGACAGAAACCGGTGTTACTTCGATATACATGGCAGAGGAACTTGACGCAGGAGATGTGATTTTTAGTAAAAGACTGTCAATCGGAGATGATGAGACTGCCGGAGAATTACACGAACGATTGAGCATAGCAGGCGCGGAGCTTTTATGTGAAACTCTGGACGCGGTTTCGAAAGGCAAAGCGATTCGCGTACCGCAAAACCACTCAGAGGCATCGTTCGCGCCACCTTTGAGCAAAGACATTTCGCCTATTGACTGGACAGATACGGCTTTGAACATAAAATGTAAAATTCGCGGATTAAATCCATGGCCGGTTGCAACAGCACAGCTAGGCGGGGAGATTTTCAAGGTGTTTTCTGCTGATATTAGCAATAGTTCTGCCACAAACAAAAAACCGGGCGAAATCGTTACAACGGGACATCATGGTATAGAGATAGCCTGCGCTGACGCAACAGTGATCATAAAGGAACTGCAAGCTTCAGGCGGCAAACGCATGAAAGCAGGAGAGTACCTTAAGGGACACTCGGATTTAATTCCATGATATGTGAGAGGGGTAAAATGTATCTATAAATCTGTGGTTTTGTTCGGGTTTTTCATCATCAGCACCAATACCATTGCGATTGCGCAAGTTATTGCCGCTACAATGAAAGAGCTCGTATAGCTTTTTTCAAAAAAGCCTTCTGCTGTAAGTTTTTCTGCTGTGAGCCTGATAGAGATTACCTGAGAGACTATCGCCGACACGCCAAAACCTAGCATAACAAGTCCAAAATTCATTCCTCCGAATTTTGTGCCAAAGCTTTCTGCTGTCATAGCCGAATATACGCTTGCCGCGCCGCCAAATCCGAATGAAATGAGCACAATGCAAACGAGAAATAGGAATCCCTCGCCTACGATCATAATAAGTGAAGCGAACAGAATTATAACAGCAATGGCTATCATGGCCGCTTTTCTTCCGATTTTATCAGATGACCATGACACGAGCAATCTGCCTGCAGCGTTGCTGATACCGGTAATCATAACGCCTAGCAACGCAATCTCATTGCTTAAGCCACGTTCAACCCCTAGCGATGTAAACACCGGATTGAGTATGAAGTACGCCGGTAACGTGAACAGCAGACCGCCCGCCAGTAAGTAAAACTGCTTTGTTTTAAGGATTTCCTTAGGTGAGTATTGCCGCTTTGTACTAACTGCCTGCGAAGGTGCATAGCCCTTTGGCAGATATCCTGCAGGCGGGTTTTGAATAAGAAGAGAGCAGATTATGCAAACAATTAAAAAGCTTGCACCGAAAATAAGGAAAGTGGTCGGTACACCTAATCCCCCTGATAACACGCCATTGGTTACCTTCCCAAGCATGGAACTTGCCAATGGTGAAAATACGACCAGCGAAAGACCAAACGCGCTTACGATCATTCCTGAAGCAAAGCCCCGCCTGTCTGGAAACCATTTTTGCACAGCCGCTATGGTAGACATATATACCGTCCCCACGCCAAAACCGGCTATGATGCCATAAGTGATATAGACTAGCCATGGAGCGTCTTTTGTAACAAACGCCGTCAAAATCATTCCGCTGCCGATAAGGATGCTTCCTATTAGTGTTGCTTTTTTAGGCCCCAGCTTATCTTGTGCATATCCGCCTATAATAATACCAATCACAAATGTCGCCAGCATAATGGATGATGTAAGCCTTGCCGCACCATCGTCCCAACTCAGATGTGCCGCAACCGGCTCTCTGAAAACACTCCACATGTAGATGATGCCGGCGCAGAACTGCGCAACCATCCCGGCTGTCAAAATACAATATCTTTTTTTGGGTGATACTTTAATTTCATGTGAATCTTCCATGCTTTTCCTCCCGGTTTAGCAACCTATGCTTTATGGTTGCCCAAAAACTTTATCTAGTATAGCTTAGTTCGTACTTTAAAACAATACTTTTTTAAGTGTATAAAAGTGTACAAATTTATTAACCTGATATATCCGAACGAGAGACGGGGTGGATAGTTTTGACTGCACGCGAGACTGCGTTTAAGACGTTAGGGGAATTCCGGCGCGGTAAAATGCGGGCGGAAATATCATATGGCGTTACAAGTGATGAATCAAACATGCAGGCGAGTGAAACGGCACTGGCGGCGCAGATAATAAAGGGAGTCATTCAAAACTTAGCGTTATGCGATTATATTGCTTCATATTTTTCGTCTATCGAACTAAGAAAGCTCCAACCGCACGTACTTGACATATTGCGGATATCTACATACCAAATTTTGTTTCTAAACAAAATACCTTACAGCGCTGCTGTTAACGAGGGAGTGAAGCTTGCAAAGAAATATACAAACCCTCGCGCTACAGGGTTTATAAATGCGTTATTACGGAAAATTGCCGATAGTGCGGTAAGCGGGAGTCTGCCTGAGGTTTTAGGCGACTGTGAGCATCAGCGCCTATCAATAAAATATAGCCATCCTGAATGGTTGGTTCAGGAATACTGCAAGCTACTAGGTCCGGACAATGCTGAGGCGCTTCTTCGCGAAAATAACTCTTCAAATACACCGGTAACAGCGCAAATAAATACATTGCTCAAAGATACTTTTGCGGTAGCATCAATGCTTGCGGATGACGGTGTGGAAACGAAAGTACATGAATGGCTTGAAAATTGTGTAGAGTTGAGTAGTCCGGGCAGACTAGTTCGGCTAGAAGCTTTTAAGAAAGGGTATATATATATTCAGGATGCGGCCTCGCGCATGGCAATAATGGCAGCAGCACCGAAACCCGGCGATATTGTTATAGATGCCTGTGCTGCACCGGGAGGGAAATCCTTCGCAGCGGCAATACTTATGAAGAACAAAGGTAGAATTGTTGCATGCGATATCAGCGCAGAAAAACTGAAACATATCAAAGACGGATCGATGAGACTTGGGATCAGCATAATAGAAGCCATTGAAAAGGATGCGGCAGAACAAGACAGCGGTTTTTGGGAAATAGCAGATGTCGTGCTTGCGGATGTGCCTTGCTCAGGGTTTGGCGTTATCAGAAAAAAGCCTGACATACGCTACAAGAGTCAACAGAGCATTTCAGGCTTGGCTGATATACAAAAAAAGATTTTGTTCAATTTATCATCATATGTCAAACCGGGCGGGACGCTTTTATATTCAACCTGCACTATTTTCAAGCAAGAAAATGAAGATGTTGTCGAAGCGTTTTTAAGAGAGCGTAATGAGTTTTCCGCAGAAGGATTTTATCTTCCTTGTGTCGGGAACATAACGGATGGAATGGTGACACTTTGGCCGCATACACACGGAACAGACGGGTTTTTTATATGCAAACTTAGGCGAAGGAGAAAGTCATAATAATGAGACAAGACATAAAATCAATGCAGATGACCGAGCTTGTCGAATACTTTGAATCTATTGGGGAGCGTTCGTTTCGGGCCGAACAAGTTTTTAGCTGGTTGCATAAGGGTACGAGTGCTTTCAATGAAATGACAAATCTGCCAGAAGCTCTGCGTATGAAGTTAAATAATGAGTTTATTATCACTGTATCTGAAATGTTAGAAAAACAAATATCAAAGCTTGATGGGACAATCAAGTATCTTTGGCGCTTAAATGATGGAAACACTATCGAGAGTGTTGTAATGGAATACGAGCATGGATATACGGTTTGTATATCAACACAAGTGGGTTGCCGCATGGGGTGTGTTTTTTGTGCATCTACGATAGGTGGTTTAAGAAGAAATCTAACAGCCTCTGAGATGATTGATCAGGTGATATTTTCTCAAAATGATATAGGTAAAAGAATCTCAAACGTAGTGCTTATGGGAATTGGAGAGCCATTGGATAATTTTGACAATGTGTTACGATTCTTAACCCTGATAAACCACCCGTCAGGCATGAACGTTGGTATGCGTCACATATCTGTGTCAACGTGCGGAATTATAGAAAGCATTGACAAATTAGCGAAATGTGATATACAATTGTCGCTGGCAGTATCGCTTCATGCACCGGACGATGAGACGAGATCGTTCTTAATGCCGATAAATAAATTATACGGTGTCGATAGGCTTTTGCTTGCTTGCGAAAGATACTTTAAAATCACCGGAAGACGTATATCCTACGAGTATGCGTTAATAGATGGGGTGAATGATACTCCGCGCCATGCACAACAACTTGCACACAGGCTGAAAAATACAAACAGCCACCTAAACTTGATACAATTGAACAATGTGGCTGAACACGAGTTTAAGGCAAGTTTGCCCGGAAATGTAAAAACTTTTACTAGACTTCTGAAACAAAAAGGTATTATTATGACGTTCCGCCGCAAACTGGGCGGCGATATTGACGCATCATGCGGTCAGCTACGTGAGCGTTTTTCAATTAACAATGGAGATTTGTATGGAACAGTGGGGGATAACTGACAGCGGTAAGATTAGGCAGCAGAACCAAGATGTCTTCAAAATACTCTACGATGAAGACAAAGGTATTGCTGTTCTCGTCGTATGTGACGGTATGGGCGGCGCTAAAGCCGGAAACATAGCTAGTTCGCTCGCAGCTGATGCATTTATGCATGACATAGGTATGTATGTCGAAAATATTGGTGAAGTTGACGAGATAGCCAAGAAAATGTCCGATGCGGTATTTGCCGCAAATCAGGTTGTTTATGAAAAAAGCATACACGATGACGATTATGCGGGGATGGGAACGACATTAGCGGCTGCAATTTCAACAAAAGAAGGAGAAGTCGTTGTAAATATCGGGGATAGCCGTGTTTACTTGGTTACAAACAGCAAAATTACACAAGTCACCAGAGATCATTCCGTGATTGAGGATATGATAACAAGAGGGGATATTACAAGGTTAGAGGCGCGCCGGCATCCGAAAAAACACCTCATTACGCGCGCGTTGGGTACAAACCGCGTGGAGAGACCCGACGTATTTTTTCTCAACTTGAAAAGCGGCGAACACATCCTTCTCTGTTCGGACGGTTTATCAAACATCGTTATGGAAAATGAAATGCTATTTATTTTACAATGCGGCCACAGTGTACGCGAATGCTGTGAAAAGCTAGTCGAAATGGCTCTTTCACGAGGTGCTCCCGACAATGTGACGGTAGTTATATTCAGAAAATAAACTCTATGTTCTAAGATCTGATTGTAGGAGATTCACAAATGGACGTCAGCGATAAGTATATCGGAAGAATACTTGATAACAGATATGAAATACTTGAGCTCATCGGCAAAGGTGGAATGGCGCTTGTTTACAAAGCCCGCTGTCATCGGCTCAATAGGTATGTTGCAATAAAAATACTGAAAGAAGATCTCGCCGGAGATGAGGATTTCCGCAGGCGGTTCCATACCGAGTCTCAAGCTGTTGGTATGCTGTCGCATCCCAACATAGTAGCTGTTTACGATGTCAGCAGCTCTGATAATACCGAGTATATTGTCATGGAGTTAATAGAGGGTATTACGCTAAAGCAGTATATTAACAGAAAGGGATTGCTCAACTGGAAAGAAGCTCTGCATTTTGCAACTCAGGTTACAAAAGCGCTCGGCCATGCCCATTCACGCGGGATTATCCATCGAGATATTAAACCGCATAACATCATGATACTCAAAGACGGAAGTGTGAAAGTGGCCGATTTCGGCATCGCAAGGCTTCTTACTATGCAAAACACTCTAACACAAGAGGCGCTTGGTTCCGTTCATTATATTTCTCCGGAGCAGGCTAAAGGCGGATACGTAGACGCACGCTCCGATATATATTCCGTTGGGGTTGTCATGTATGAGATGCTCACCAGCCGTTTGCCTTTTGTCGGTGAATCGGCTGTTTCCGTTGCAATCCAACATATCAGTGCTATACCGTTAATGCCGCGCGAGCTCAACCCTGATGTACCGTTCGGACTCGAAGATATAACCATGCATGCGATGGAACCGGATTTGAACATGCGCTTTACTACAGCAGACGAAATGTTAAACGATTTAGAGGAGTTTCGAAAAAACCCTTCAATTTCATTTAATTACGTTTCATCAGACATAACTGACAGGCATTCATCAGACATCGATTTTGAGCAGGAAACAAGGGTTATTCAATCAACAGGCGCGATTTTACCGGGACGCATCAACGATCGTCCGGGGCAGCAAAAGACGCGAATAGTGAAAAGCAAACCTGAAATGACCAGCGATGAATACCGTAAAGTCCGCAAGAGAGCAAGAAGCACCTCAACTCTTGTCGGAATATTCCTTATAATCTTATTTTTGGTTGCTATAGTTGTCATTATGGTGGATGTTCTTGACCTCAGAGGTATTTTAGGCCGGCAGGAGAGTGAACCTTTTGAAATTGACGAATTTATTAACCGAGCATATAGAGATGTAATCCAAGATGTGGTGTACAGGGAGATTTATGTCTTTAGGCAGCCTGTAGAGGTATACAGCGACGTGGTCGAAGCGGGCTTGGTTATTTCACAAAATCCTGAAGCGGGTACAATCATAGAGGCATCTTTGCCTATACCGATACAGCTGACTATCTCGCTCGGCAGAGAACCTGCAATCCAAATGCCTGATCTAGTGGATAAGCATTTTATTACGGCGGTAAATGAACTAAGAGCACTCGGTCTGGACTTGGTCATAGATACGGATACTATAGCAAGTGACGATATAGAATCCGGGTATGTTATACATACTAATCCTCAAGAGGGAGAGGCTCTGGCGCGTGGTTACAGCGTCTCAATTGTATATAGCGGGGGCCCGATAGTTGTTGAGCAGGAAGTACCAGATTTAGTCGGGAGTACAAGGGAGCAAGTCGAATCAGCGTTGCGGAGCTTAGGTTTTACCCCAATATTCATCGATTTTGACGGCGATTTACCCGAAGGTACCGTTACGTTTATTCAACACGCCGGACTCAGTGTGAAGCTGCCCGCAACAATTGAAGTCCACCTATCACGGGGGCCGCCTGAGACACCTGCGCCTCCCGATCCTCCGGAGACAGATCCTCCGGAGACAGAACCACCTGAAACAGAACCGCCGGAAACAGACCCTCCGGAGACAGGTCCTCCGGAGACAGATCCTCCTGAAACAGAACCACCTGAAACAGACCCGCCGGATACCGATGGTGGGGACGACTAATTTATGGCTGAAGGAATCATTTTTAAGGCTTTGAGTGGGTTCTATTATGTCGAATCGGCACAGGGGATGATTGAATGTAAAGCACGAGGCCGTTTTAGGATTGAGAAAAATACCCCGCTTGTCGGCGATCGCGTGGAATTCATTCCGACAGAGCCGGGGAAAGGGTATCTGACATTAATATATCCGCGTAAAAACGCTTTTATAAGGCCGCCAATTACAAATATTGACAAGATGGTAGTGGTAGCCTCAGCTGCCATACCGGTGACAGATCCATTCCTTATTGATAGGATGACGGTTGTTGCGCAAAAGAACAGGTGTGAGTCTGTTATATGCATAAATAAATGCGATCTTGATCCTGCAAAAAAACTATTCGAAATATACAGCTCTGCCGGATTTAAAACAGTCCGAACCAGTGCGGAAACGGGAGAGGGGACACGTGAACTGCTTGATATGATTAGCGGCGCGATATCTGTGTTTACAGGTAATTCCGGGGTAGGGAAGTCGAGCATTCTTAATTCTCTGTATCCGGATTTTCGTATATCGGTAGGAGAAATAAGCCATAAATTAGGGCGGGGAAGACATACGACGCGCCATGTGGAACTGTATAAACTGTCCGGAGATGCAATTGTCGCTGATACACCCGGCTTCTCAGCATTTGATACGGAGAGGCTTGCGCCAAAGGAGGAGCTCCAGCACTTGTTTCCCGATTTTTCGCAATACATTAGCGAATGCCGTTTTTTAGATTGCGCGCATATAAACGAACCGGAATGTGCAGTGCTTGAGGCGCTGAAATCGGGGACATTACAGAAAACACGCCATGATAGTTATGTCAGGCTTTACGAGCAAGCGAAAGAGCGTAAGGACTGGGAATGGGCGCGCGATGCGCGCAAGGATCAAGGAACAGGAGCCAGGGGGCAGTAGAAGAAGGAGCATAGGACGAGCGTACGTAGAATTTGATTAAGTTAAGGGAGGTAATGTATGAAGGTTTTTAAAAGACAAGTTGCTGTAATTATTGTTGTTATTGTTACACTTACGCTAATCGTTCCGATTCAGGCTTTTGCTGTGAATGTTGGAGGGCGTGAAGTATCCTCAAGCGGTGCGTGTATCATTGACTTTGATACAGGCATAATGCTGTACGGGCACGAAGCTGACACGCCAAGAGTGCCGGCAAGCATGACAAAGCTTGTAACCGCTTATGTGGTTTATGACGCAATCAGAGCGGAGGAAATCAGCATTGACGACACAACACAGATTAGCCAAGGCGTCAGTGATCTATCATATAACTTGCAGTATTCAAACGTCCCTCTTCCGGTGGGGTCATCAGTAACAATAAGGGAATTATTAGACGTTTCTATTATAATGTCCGCATGTGCTGCGACAGTCGCGTTGGGTGAAGCATTATACGGGAGTGAAGAAGCGCTCGTTGCACGTATGAATGAAAAGGTCTTGCGTCTCGGCATAAATGCTCAGTTTTTTGACAGTTATGGTGTTTCGGCGCAAAATAGCATTACGCCGCGCGGGATGACCAAGCTTACCAGATATCTCATTTTAAACTATCCGGAAATTCTTGAAGTGGCCTCAAGAGAGAGCGTTACATTTAGCGGTGTAGAATATAAAAACACAAACCTGTTACTCGGGGAATACACAGGTGCGGACGGACTGAAAACAGGGTTTACAAATGCTGCAGGTTTTTGTTTTGTCGGAACTGCGCAACGGGGTGATCGCAGAATTATCGCAGTAACGATGGGATCTACACAAACATCGCGTTTCCCTGACACTACAGTTCTCCTTGATTATGGCTTTGCTAATGCCAGAAATACAATAAACGAATTTCAGCAAAACAGCAAAGCTACACCATCCCCCGCAAATCTCATACTTGATGGAGAGGAAGTGCCGCTTAACGCTTACCTTATCGGCGGAAGCCATTATTTTAGATTGCGTGACATTGCCTTGCTGATGCGTGATACGAATTATCAGTTTGATGTCGCATGGAGTTCAAGTGATAGAGCTGTATATATTAACACCAACACACCATACTTCAGCAGCGAAACTCTTCGCCCCGACATTATTGATGAGGTCAGACAGTATGTTCCGGCAATGTCAAGGTTTTTTCTGGATGGTGTGGAGTATGCTTTGGATGTGTATATAATTGAAGGCAGCAATTATTTCAGATTACGTGACTTCGAGAGGCTTATAGGATTCCATGTGAGTTGGATTGGAGAAACACGCACAGTAATAATCAACACACATTCACAACAAGCCGCATAGGCAGATCCATCAACAATATTAGCAACAGTAACGAGGATGAATTAGTGCGAGAAAAAAAACACCAGATTACTGGAAAAAGAGCGTTTCAAAAAAAGACAGCTGAGTTGTTTTTTGCTTTGATGATGCTCATTATATCTGGAGCCGTTGTGCTGACAGGCTGCGGCACAGAGAATAATGATCCTGTGCAAGGACCGATCATAGATGGTCAAGAAGGTTACCATGTTATTGTAGCAGGGGGTGAACCGGAAGGAGTAGCCGCCGCGCTGGCAGCCGCCAGAAATGGAGTTAAGGCACTTTTGGTAGAGGATGGCGACGCATTGGGCGGCTTGATGACCTTGGGTATGTTGAATTTCCTCGACCAAAACCACGGACCGGGCCGCGTATTGCTGACACAGGGTATATTTCAAGAGTTCTATCTAGACCTTGGCAACGCTTTTGACATAGATGAAGCTAAAGCATGGTTAATGGAAAAATGCAACAATGAACCAAACCTGACTGTGATGTTGAATACCGAAATCGTGGCGCCTGTAATGGACGGAAATATAATAATAGGATTGGAGATTAAACAAAAAGGCAGTTCAATGGCGCAAATCATCCGCAGCCTTTCGGTTATCGATGCCACGGCTGACGGAGATATAGCAGCGGCGGCGGGTGCCCCTTATACTGTGGGGGGCGAGGACCGTGGTGCCCACGGATATATGCAGGGCGTTACCCTTGTTTTTGAAGTCTCCGGTGTTGATTGGAGTGTTCTCGCCAACCATATAAGAGACGACGGCAACCCCCACACCGGCGTGAGCGGGAATGCGGCATGGGGGTATAACGAGGAAGTGTTGGGCTTCACACCTATAGACAGCAATATGCGCTACAGAGCACCGAACATCGCAAGATTGACAAATGGCAATATTTTGATAAATGGCTTGATCATATTTGGAGTGGATGCCCATGATCCGGATTCCTACGCTGAAGGGATAGCAAGAGGTCAACAGGAAATTCCTCACATTATTGAGTACATGAGGGAAAACTTCCCCGGATTTGAAAACGCCGTTTTTGTGAGTCATGCGTCTAGGCTGTATGTCAGAGAAACAAGGCACTTCATCGGGGAATACAGGTTGACTATCACAGACGTTTTGGAAAACAGGGATCACTGGGACAGGATTGGGCATGGCAGCTACCCGGTGGACGTGCAGGCAACTAATCCTTACGAATCCGGTAATGTCATTGGAGTTCCTGATATCTATAGCATCCCATTCCGATGCTTGGTGCCTCTGGAAATCGACCAACTTTTGATAGCAAGCCGCAGCGCTTCCTACGACTCTCTGCCTCATGGCAGTACTAGAGTCATTCCCGTAGGAATGGTAGCAGGTGAAGCTAGCGGAACTGCCGTTGCATACATCGTTGAGCATGGCGTTACCTTTAGGCAAATGGCTCATGACGCTGACGCTATACTGTGGCTTCAAAACAGGTTAAAAAGTCAAGGGGCGTATCTGGTTGAATTTGTGCCGCCCCCTGTGGCTGCCATGAATCATTGGGCATATCCGGGTATGGCCGTTATGAGGGAACTCGGGATGGCAGCGGGTGGTTACGAAAACGATTATGGGTTGGAAAATAATGTTGAGCATCGTTGGGCTTTGCAAACCAGAATCAACGAAATGATGAGGATAATTAGTGAGCGGACAGCTTACCGAGGCGAGCTCCAAATACCGGCATTAGAAGTCAGCCTTCGCACAGATGAGATAACAGTTGGCTTATTATTATCAACGGTGGCGGAGTTGGCATCACTTGGAGATACATTTACTGATGCTGTTGAAGCAAAAAATTATTTGATTGATCGAGGGATTCTCGACGAAGATACTGTTTATCACTTTCCTGAAATGGATGTTATTGCAATTAACGGACAACTTCATAGTGTACTTGGTGCATTATATACAATGTTGATGGAAACATCTTATTAATGAAGGACGATTATGACAGCAATAGGGGTAGTTTTCATTGTCGGCGGACTAATTTCGTTTATCACAGGGATAATTCTAAACAACAATCCCATATCAGTGGGGATGGATTACTTAGTGGGAGGAAACGGAAGGCCCGGCACAACGTGGAATGTTGCCGGGATTATTGCTGTTGTTCTTGGAATAGTATTACTAGTTGTCGTCACCGAAAAAAGCAACTCCAAACAAAAGCAGGGGGAGGCTACCATGATATCAGGCATAATAGCGATTATTGCACTAGGTGTTCTACTAACCATCGGCGGTAGCGTATTAATATTTATTGGGATGCAAATAGATAATGCGTTTAGACATGCATGGGATTTTTTCGCATCATATTGGTCATTAGAGTCGTCAGGGGTAAATTCCAGTTCGACATGGCTCATTATTGGCGCTGTTGTGGCTTTAGTTGGCGTTGTCTTTATTGTCATCGGGATCGTTGAAGCCGTCAAGAAAAAAAATCCCCGTTCAGGAATCAATCATTGCTCGTCATGCACTCCGGCTGCAGACCTTGACACCCCCAACAATGAACAGTAGATGTAACTATTCAAAACCGGTGAGGATGACTGTTTTTGTTCACGCAAAACGCAACCAAGGACGGTGGAGTGCTCGCGAATTGGCGCATGGATGCGCCACTGAGCGATTGCGGGAACAGAAATAGTCGTCCGAGCGCAAGGTTCAGTAGATAACCTATTCGCTGTTTCCTCTTTTATATCCTGATAGAGGGGAGAGCAATGCTGCTTCGCGGAGACTGCTGTTTTCGATGTGTGTATATATTTGTGTCGTATTCAAATGCTCGTGCCCTAGCAATTCTTGAAGTGTCCTAATATCGACTCCATTTTTGAGCATCAGTGTAGCAGCTGTGTGTCGCAGTTTGTGCGAGGAGTACTTGCTGCTGTCCAGCCCAGCGGCAAGAAGATGTTTTTTCACTAGGTAATGTATTGTGGATTTGCTGATCCTCGTACGGCGGCTTGAAAGAAAGAGGGCTTTCTTGTCTACGGTAGATATGTCCTTGCGGCTGGCTAGATAAGCATTTATAGCGTCAGCGCACGCGTCGTTAATGAATACGACGCGTTCTTTATTTCCCTTACCCAAGACCCTGATTGAATCAACGCGCAAATCGGTTAAATCCAGTCCGGCCAGCTCAGAAATGCGAAGACCGCAGTTTAGAAAAATTGTAAGTATGCAAAAATCGCGCTCGCGGTACATACCGTCAACCCCGTCAAGCAATTTTATGCTCTCGTCAAGGCTGAGATGGCGAGGCAGGGATTTTCTAAGTTTTGGCGAATCGAGATCGGCGACAGGATTTTCACTCAGCCGATTTTCGGTGTTGGACTTCAGCGTAAGATATTTGTAAAAGGATCTGATGACTGCGATTTTTCGCGCGCGTGAGTTTGCGGTCAGACCGTACTCCGTGTTGCGGCTGTTTCCGCGCTTTGGCCTGTCACGGGACAGGAATGCCAAATACTCGTAAATGTCTGTAACGTTAACGGATTGGACAAGTTCTTTGTCGACATCCATGATAGATATTTCATCAAACACGGCATTTTGCGGCGCGTAGTTCTTGTGAAGCTTCATAAAACGGAAAAATGTACGAAGGTCAAGATAATACTCATCAATCGTCCGCTTCGAATGTCCTTTGATAGTTTCATGATAAAACAGAAACTCGCGAAGTATTTCAGGAGAGTTCGCCCTGTAGTCCATAATGCTCACGCTTTCTACGTCATATATTCTACACATTTTGACACATTAAGTTAACATGTGTTTTAACTTTTTCCATTATCTAACCTGAATTGCTACCTGCTCTCTAAAAGCTTATTTATGAGTTCCTTCGCGCTGACGTAATCCATAATCATAACAGCATCAGTGATATGCATTATTTCATCTTTAAGAGCGCCGCTCAGTTCAAATTTATTTAATCGCTCAAGTTCAGCTTCTATTGCAAAAACATCCATTTTATCAAAGGCATATATCATTCTTTCGAAAATAGGTAGCAACTCGGGCAAAACAACAATAGGCAGTTGATCGGAACGCAGTTCAAGAAAGGCGTTCGTTAGTTGCTTACCGAGCATATTAAGACCTAATATGAACTCCGGCAATATTTCAGCACATAGGGCAACATCCATATTAACGGACGCTATCTCAAGGCTGTGTGCTTGCGCGGCGAGCTCATTTGCGCCAACGCTTGCTAATGATCCTTTCATTCCATGTGCCTCAATATTGAAACTTCGCATATCCCCTGCTGCAAGAAAATTCCATAAGTCAGTGTCACATTTCTCTATCTCCTGTATTAAAAGCTCCAATGAATTTCTGTACAGATCACGCTGACCGGAAATTATACCCAACCCAACATTTATTGATAGTCCATCTATTTGTTTGATCTTTTCCCAAAACCGTTCTTTGCTGTTTTCCTCAGTAATTTCTGCATCATTTACAATCTGCGATTTCCAACTCAATTTATCAGCTTGAATCCAATCTGTCAGTATTTGATTCAACGATTCCACTAAAACTGGCTTAGATAAAAAATCATCCATACCAGCTGAAAGCAACATTTCCTTTGCACCCGACACAGCATTGGCTGTGAGCGCTATTATCGGTGTAGTCACGCCATTTTCACGCAGGATTTGTGTAGTCTCTACGCCATCCATTTCAGGCATCATATGATCCATAAAAATAAGATCGTACCGATTCAGCGATGCCATTTTGATTGCTTGACGCCCGGACAAAGCTGTTTCTGCGGTAATCTGTCGAAGGTTCAGCAGACCGCATATGACATTTAAGTTTGTTATCCTGTCATCGACAACCAGCACTTTTGTATCAGGTGTAAACATTATATCTTCATGAGAGTCGGTTTGAAGGATCAATGTCGCATCTCCCCGAATCATCGGAATTGACACATGGAATGACGACCCTTTGCCATAAACGCTATCTACGGATATTTGACCGCCCATTAGTTCAACCAGTGCCTTAGTTATAGACAATCCCAATCCTGTTCCCATATGAGAGCGGCTATTGTATGAATCTATTTGTTCAAAAACGTCAAAAAGCTTTGGCATATCCACTACATCAATTCCAATGCCCGTGTCGCTGACCGTTATTTTTAAATTTTCGTTTTCAACGCAGATTTTTAATAATACACTTCCGTCATTTGTATACTTGAAAGCGTTGCCCAAAAGATTCAACAAAATTTGTCGTAAACGAATGTCGTCCCCATACAGGCAACTAGGTATTTCTTTTTGTATATCTAGCTCAAATGCAATATTCGTGTCATTATTCAGGGAGTTAACCACAGACACAATATTATCGATAAACACACTAAAATCATAGTGAACAGGTGATAAATCCAGTTTTGCCGCTTGAATTTTTGATAAATCCAGAATATCGTTAATAATGTCCAGCAGTGCCATAGCCGACATATTTATATCCTCAACATGCTGCCGCTGCTGCCAGCTTAACTTTTCCGCCAGCAGAAGCTCCGACATTCCAATAACAGCATTCATAGGTGTGCGTATCTCGTGCGACATCTTGGCTAAAAACTCACTCTTTGCATCGTTTGCAGCCTGCGCGGTTTGTTTTTGGATTTCAAGCTCCCGCTCCCGCTTCATGCTCTCTAGCATTTTTTCTTCCGCTGCTTTCACTTCTCGTAAATCTCTGGTATATCCGACAACTACGTGTTCGTTACCATATTCTGCTCGTACCAATGTGATTTCTGCGGGCATGATTGTACCGTCAGACAATCGATGATTCCATTCAAAACTACAATAGCCTTCATCAAATGCTTTTCTAATGAATATTTTAGCTTTCTCGTCAGAACGCTGCCCATCTGGTTGATACTCGGGAGATAACCCGAAAAACTTATTAAGGTATTCTTGTTTATTTCTTAGGTTATAGAGCTTAACTGCGGCCTCGTTACAGTCAATGACTTGGAAATCCTTGTTCCACAATTGGCAACATAGCGGAGAGGTATCAAGCATGAGCTTTATGCGTTCCTCCACCTCTACCATCGCGTGCAAATTTTCATGTAGTTTACGTAACAAGCTGTTAAATGCATGACGCAAAATGGAGATTTCACTTTTCGCATTTGCATCATCACTCGGACGTGTCGGCGGAAATAAAAACCCGATATCGCTTCCCAAAGTGAAATCGCGCGTAACCATTTGCTCCGCATAGTCAATCAGTTCCATGATGGGTCTTACAAGTTTATTGGTGCTCTGATAAACAATGACAATAATAAACAATAAACATAGCAAACTGACAGCGATAATTAGAATGATTACACTGTTAATATCTTCATATAATGCACTCAGAGGCGTGTCAGAATATAGATATAAAATGTGATGATTATCGTGATTAAGATAAACCGTGCTCAGGGATACAAGAGAGTGTTTACCCGTAATTGGTGAAATGATCTCGCCCAAGTAATCATTCCCGTTTTCCAAGGTTACGCGTATCTCATCAATTTCGCTAAATGAAAAATCTGCCAGGCTTATCTTGCCGATGTCATAATCAAAAGTATTGTATAAAATCGCCATGTCCTCACCTAACAGCATTATGTTATAATCGGTATTTTCATTGTCATAATAATATAGTGAGTCGAAAAAAGCTTCGTATAGTACATCAACGCCAAAAACGCCGATTATAGTCTCAATAGTATTCGCAATATGAGCTTTATTGTCAGAAAACCGCTCTTTTGCAGCGGTTATTTTGCTATTATGAAGCGTATTAACCACAAATATGATCAGTATACTAAACAGAACTGTAATCGTTATAATCATTGCCAGAACGGTTTTAGTTAAGGTAGACATATGGGTACCTCGCAAGTGGCTCATAAGAATGTTTTCTTATTTACCTACTTGACTTATTTCTTGCATTTTATTAGAAATACTCATGAATACGTCGGTCAGTTCAGGATCAAATTGAGTCCCGCTCCCATCGCTGATCATACGCATGGACTCATCATGTGAAAATGCCACTTTATATGGACGCTCGGCAATCAATGCATCGTATACATCGGCAAATGCCATCATACGCGCCTGTAATGGGATTTCCTCACCTCTTAAACCATCGGGATAACCGGTTCCGTCCCATTTTTCGTGGTGACTGCATGCGAGGATTTTTGCATATTCTAAAAAGGTTTGATCCGGTACTTTCTCCTGTAAGCTTTCGAGCAGCATTTTGCCAAATGTTGTGTGGCGCTGCATATCAGTTCGCTCTTCTTCGGTAAGCCTTGCCGGTTTTAAGAGAATACTGTCGCTTATTTTTATTTTCCCGATATCGTGCAAAACTGACGATTTTAAAAATGCATCATTATCCCATCCGGTGATTTCGGTTGAGTATTGGCCGGTTTTCTCCATTGCTTCGAGCATTGTTTCTAAATATCTCTGAACCCGTTCAACATGCTGCCCGGTCTCCTCATCGCGATATTCAATCACTTCAGCAGACCACATGAGGATCGCATTTTGCAGTTCTGATATATCCTTTGTACGCTCATTAACCATCGACATGAGATTGCTGTTGAACTCGAGTAATTTGTTCTTTTGGGATTTGAGCAGCAAATGCATTTCAACCCTTTTGTGCAAAAGCCGTTGTGAAAAAGGCTTGGTTATATAATCAACGGCGCCGAGGGTAAGTCCTAAAAGTTCATTTTCAGTCTCGTTTTTCCCAGTTAAAAAAATAACAGGTATATCTTCCGTCTCAGGATCCGCTTTTAGCTCTTTTATTACATCATACCCGCTCATACCGGGCATTTCTACGTCTAGCAATATTAAATCGGGTTTGGTATTTCTTAACAAAAGCAAAAGCTTTTCGCCTGATGGAATTGTAATAACTGTATACTCATCCTGCAGTGCGGCTTTCCCTGTATTCAGGTATATTACACTATCGTCCACTAAAAAAATACAAGTTGAATGTTTTTCCATGCTATACCTTCTTTTATTGTAACTGCTCAGAACCGGCGAGGATGGCTGTTTCTGTTCACGCAAAACGCACTCAAGGACGGTGGAGTGCTCGCGAATTGGCGCATGGATGCGCCATTGAGCGATTGCGGGAACAGGAATAGCCGTCCGAGCGCAAGGTTCTGAGTAGTTACCTTTTATTAATTTGAAGCAGACCCACGCTCATAGGCAGGCGGAATGTCGAAAACAACCATAGCATTGTATCGCAAGATATAAAAAAGAACAATATGAAATTGTTAATTATGTCAAAATAAATCCTGTTGGGTACATCTGCCAGATTTCTTGACATTCAAATAAATCATAAATGTCCTTCAAGACTTCAGGTTCGGATTCATCATGAATACTGAGTATAGCATCCAGAACTGCGTTCCTGTGGAACGGAATGCCTTTCAGCCGGAAACCAAGTGAATCGGATATATCCGCGTTCATGGAATCGGAGAAAATCCGGACATCAATAATGTTCTCCGCTAGTACCTTTATATTAAACTCGATTTCACCCCACGCAAACCTTTCTGAAACAACATAGTCAGCTTTCATATGAGTGCCATAAATCCAGTCACTGGAAGCATATTTTTCATAAAGTCCGGATATCATTTCGGCATCTAGGCTGCCTTGAGATACTTCACGTGGTTTTATGCCATATATTTCACCAAAAGCATTAATAAGTGATGCTTTTACTCCCGGCACGTCAATACCATGGTCTAATTCCTTTAGATTGACCACTCTGCTCTTTACCGATGATATCCCTTTGGAATTGAGCTTCTCCGCTGAGACAGATAGATAGTCGCTCATCTTGTTTAGATCGACGTTGACGAGTATCGTTCCGTGATGATAACATTTTCCGCCGCGCATATAAAAGGCATTACCGGAAAACTTGCGGCCATCAATGCATATATCGTTCCTGCCGGTTTCTTCAGCGCAAAGGCCAAAATGCTCTAGTGCTTTTATGATGACTGACAACTGGCGGGATACATTGTAATCATCTTCGCAAACAAGAAAGGTAAAATTAAGGTTGCCATAATCATGATAGACGCAACCGCCGCCGCTGAGCCGTCTTGCAATTGATACGCCGTCATGCAGCAGTTTTTCTGTATGACACTCTTTAAACACATTTTGGTTCCGGCCAATCACTATTGTTTTCGCGTTTTGCCACAGATACAAGGTACATTCACCGGGTTGCAGATTGTTTAGCAGATACTCCTCGGTCGCCAAATTATGGTATGGATCTACACTTTGCGCAACAATTGTCTTTGTACTATGAATCATTTCTTCATACCTCCGGGAGAAATTGTGTTCATGCCCCGCCAGAAACAGGCGTATTATGCGCCTTTTTTTCGGTCAGTTCCGGGATAAAACCGGATTTCCCTCACGGCAGTCGCTGGGCACGCCTTTTCTGGCTACCCCGTGAAATAATAACGAAATTGTATCACGAGTATGAAAAAGGCTCAATAGACTCATTGCATAAAAAACGAATGTAGTATATAATGCAACTACATATATCTTACATGCTTGAGGTAAAGTTTGAAAGTCTTCAAACTTAACTTGATTTTAATGGGCGCAAGCGGCTCCCGCTGCGCGAAACCGCCGCTGTTGCTACATTTTTATGACCTTTCATGGTCGTTGATGTCGCTTGCGTTCGGAAA